>Ga0214921_10005020_pt1 | contig 18991 bp, 5 predicted proteins | sample LL1505_MetaG_FD_177992 | JGI IMG/M metagenome (GOLD analysis project Ga0214921, IMG submission 177992) | Freshwater microbial communities from Lake Lanier, Atlanta, Georgia, United States - LL-1505 | ecosystem: Environmental > Aquatic > Freshwater > Lake | place: USA: Georgia | collected 2015-05-28 | reverse complement strand
TTTTTTTATTTTTCCGATTTTTAGAAATGAAATTTATTGATAAGGAATATAAACCTCTTAAAATACTTTTACGAGAGGCAGCAATGGTATTTGGGGCATCTATTATTGCGGCATATGGATGTTTTTATACGGAGGGATCTATAAAAGATTTTTTAAATGTTATTACAGAGACAAAGACACTTGACCCTGCAGCAACACAAATATTCACAGATACGCCTGAATTTTAACAGATACGTTTTATTTTTATATAATAAATAATTCCATAATTTAATATGGAACTATTTGGAAAAACCACGATATTACAATATACTTCTTTCGTTTTCTTTACAAATTTTATTCATAATACGTGGAAAAGAGAATTTCCGTATGCCTGGCTTTTCTTACTTTTAACAGTAACATCACTATTTGTTCATTCTAAAATTTTTATAGAGACTAATCCAATACCTCTTATATTCGATTATTCGATATATGATATTATTTTATTTCTTGATAAAATAGTATTATATTCAATCATTATTTACGGAGGATATTTATTTTGGAAAACGAGAGAAGGTCTTCAATCTGCTACCTCTTCTATTCCAATAGTGACATTTTTAACAGTAGTTTATTTATATGTTGTTGGTTATTTCCTAAATAAATATTATTTCGATCCTGATATTAATATGGCAAATTTATCACACGGGGCTGTCCATATAATATCGAGTATTGGACATCATTATATAATCTATGATTATGCTAAGTTGCAAAATATGAGAAATATTTTATTAAAGGGATTTTTATCTTAACCCTTTATTTACTATTTAGATACATAACAAGGTAATATATCAATATCAATAATTTTATTATTTTGGATATTTTTTACCTGTTTTTTATCGAGAGCATATTTACTGAAATATGGATCTGTAAGCTGTAGTTCAGGAGTATGTTTATGAACAGTACGAGCAATCATTTTATAGAGTTTAAAATTTGGATATCGCTCTTCGCCTGATTTTTTATATAAAACATTCTTACCATTATCATCCGAACACCAACGAATAACTGTACGTTGTAATTCATCGAATTCTAACTCTTCTTGTTGTAAATAATCTTCGTCTAAAATAAAATCGAAAATTGAACAGCCTAGACGACATAGGTCGAAACTATAATTTGGTTCTAGTCGAGGTTTTTTATCATTAAAATATGGCTCGAAATTATACTGTGAATTTGCATCTCCATCTGGAGAGAAGCTATCACTGCAATAAGTACGACCTTGAAATTTATAAATAGCGCGTCCAAAATCGATGATTTTATAGAGTCTACCATATGTTGGTACTTTATAAACTATCTTATTAAAACGATAGTATAGGAATTCTTCGGTTGTATCAATATACATAATATTATTTGTATGAAGGTCATTATGTGTGAAATGGAATGATTTTTGAAAAGCGAGTAGAGACATAATTACTTGCATTAATGCAGCTGCAGCTGTTTTCTCATCTAGCTCACCCTTTTCAAAAAGACTATCCATAGTATTTTTACAAGGTTCTAGACAGATTAACTGTACAGGAAATTCTTTGATATATGCATATATAGGTGTATCCTGAGAATCCGAATCCTCAGCATCCGAATCTTCAGAATCTGATTCATTAGTATCCGATTCCTCATCATCGGATTCATTAGTATCCTCATCTTCATCATCATCCGATTCATCATCATCATCCGATTCCTCATTATCCTCATCATCATCCGATTCAGTATCCTCATCACCCGATTCCTCATCTGAATCATCTGAAGATGTATAACTCAATTGACTATTATTAGAAGATTCATCATCAGAGTCTGAGTGTTCATAAATCTGTTCAATATCTTCTTTAGTATTATCTATTATATTTTTATTTGTATCTTCTACGTCTATATTATCAAATGATAAATGAGAGACTGCGGATTCATTATGAAATACTAATTTATCTTTATTTTTCCTAGACCCGAAATTTGCAAGAGGATCTTCAAAATCCTCCTCTATTTCATAAAGAATATTTCTATTTTGGATAAATATTTCGGAATTTCTTAAATAGTCCATATCATCTGAAATATTAATTTTGAATTTCTCTTGAATACCTATATAGGACCCATAGTAATCGATTGCATTAATAAAGGAATGATGGTTTTTCAATTGACTGCTTAAATAGCAGAAGAAATTATCGATATAGGATGCATTATTCGGATCAGCTAATTTTGAATGCGGCGAATCTATTTTTGGTAGGGTTTTTAAAGAATCGTCGGATTTATATTTTCCCGTTAAATAACGAAATGGATCTAATAAAGGCGAATATTTAATAAAACAATTATCAATAGTAACTTCGCTATCGCTATTTCTTTCTAAATTAAAGACGTGTTGATTTGGATGATTTAATCCTATCGAATTATAATTTGTCGGACTTAGTTCGAAAATTTCTTTATAAATTGGATTATAATGTTGTAATTGATGAATATGAAAAGGGGAATATTCTATAGAGTTATCGGTAGTTTCACTTTTAACCAATTTTTCTAAAAGTTCTTGTTTTGGAAGTCCTAATTTTTTATATCCGAGAGAAAATGGTTCTTTAGTAGTATTTGACATTATTTGTATATTATGTGTTTAATAATATATTTTGTCTAATTATCCGCATTCTCTCAAATTATAATTTATGAATGCGTATATATATCAACTATCTATATCTATTGTTTTTTTATATTTTAATAAATGGCACAATTAGAACTGAAAAAATTCAATATGCGAGAGATTACGTTTAAACCCGATGAAAATAAGGGGCCTGTTATTGTGATGATTGGACGTCGTGATACAGGTAAGTCGTATTTAGTACGTGATTTATTATACCACCATCAAGATATTCCTATTGGAACGGTTATTTCTGGGACAGAAGCTGGTAATGGTTTCTATGCCTCACACGTTCCTAAACTGTTTATTCACGAGGAATATAATACGGTTTTAATCGAGAATATTCTACGTCGCCAAAAAACTGTTCTTAAACAAGTTAATTCGGAAATTACCCAATATAAGAAATCGACGATAGACCCACGTGCATTTGTAATACTCGATGATTGTCTTTATGACCAGTCTTGGACTCGTGATAAATTAATGAGATTGCTTTTTATGAATGGCAGACACTGGAAGATAATGTTGATCATTACTATGCAGTACCCACTTGGAATACCGCCGAATCTCCGTACCAATATAGATTACGTTTTTATTTTACGAGAGCCATATATGACAAATCGAAAGAGGATTTGGGAGAATTATGCATCTATGTTTCCGACATTAGAAGCATTTAATACGGTAATGGACCAGACTACGGAGAACTACGAATGTCTCGTCATTAATAATAATGCGAAATCGAATAAATTAAATGACCAGATATTTTGGTATAAGGCCGAAGGCCGACCCGATTTCAAGTTAGGTTCCAAAGAATTTTGGGAAATATCGAAAAATCTGGCAGATGATGAAGAAGAGGCATATGACCCTAGTAAATCGAAAAAGAAGAGCGCTGGACCACAGATAACAGTAAAGAAGAATAAATGGTAGGTAGGGAACCAAAACGGCTGTTTTTGCCGTTGGCAAAAAACAAGACCTACGGTTATTACGCACCCACGAAGTGGGTGACTGCCCCTACGAACTATGCCCGCCTTTTGCTTCGCTAAGGCGGGGCTGCCCTTCCCTTCCAGTAAGTCCCTTCCAGTAAGTCCCTTCCAGTAAGTATGTTAAACATATAAAAGGGTATAACTTTACGTTATACCATTTCAACAACCTATAACATTCTAAGAAAATACCTTCGAATAATCCATTTTTTCCATTTCTTTTCTCTCGACCCCTCGCATTTTAATATTTGGAGAATCCAGAAACTTACAGCTTTCTTTTATAGAATCTAAACCGCTGGTCGAATCCTTACAATCTAATATATTTTGGATAGCCCGCTTAGAATCCCATTCATTTTGTGTTAAATATTTAAACGCAGTATCCTCGGCTTTTAATAAACTAAAAAGATATGGCCGATTCGGTCCCTTCTGTAGAATTTTTTGACAGGCAACGTGCATCGATAAATAAGTAGGAGAGGATATGTTTTGGATATTCACACCCTCGGCTTTTACTGCATCGATATATTTTTCTACAGTATCATAATCTGAAATCCGAAGAAATTCTTTTAACCAATCATTTACCATTTTTGACCCTTCTGTACAGGCGAAAAACCAATTCTCAATTACAGGTGAGCTCTCTTTGAACTGAGGGAGAGTAAAACTATCAATATAGAATCCGACAAATTCTGCATTAGAAACTGTTTGTTTATCAGGAATCCACGAATCATATGGTTTTAGACAAATAATAGATGCATCAGACCATATACCACCATATTTTGCTAAAAGGTGAAGGCGTACCATATCCGAATATTTTTCGGGAGAATTTTCAATATGTTTTATTTTAGAAAAATCGACATCGGGTAAATATTTGGATAATTTACTTTTTGTTACAACTGTTATTTCATAATTTGGATTATGTTTTTTCCAAGTATTGATACATTTTTGAACAATCCCTGGAATATCATCATTATCCCAAAAAGTCCATATTTTTTTAGGAATTTCTGTTATAAATCCTTCTCTCTTCTTATAATAAAAACTTATTAATAGTATAATAATAATTATTATGAATAACAAATAAATAATATAATTATTTATTATTTTTATCATTTGATGAAGTAAATATATTATATAATACATACACAATATAAATAATATACAAATTATCAATATTTAGATTATTTAATTACATAAACTATATGAATTATTATATTACGTATGTAATAATATAATAATATATATACTTAATATATATATGGAGGATCCAGATAATACAACTCCTGGGCCAGACGATAAAAAATATGTAACTCAAGAATCACCTACAGTTACACCTACAGATTTAATAACAGGAGAGACAACTCAAGAACCACCTACAGATACAACTACACTTCCGATTATAGATAGTAGTAATACTACTATCCAAGAAAGTGATTCTAAAAATTCGATTTTAAGTTTTATTACTCTAGAATCTTTTGAAGAATTTATAGATGAGGATAAATTACGTAGATGGGAAGAATATGTATATTATTATAATCAGAATTTATGTAGAGATGAATTAAAAAAAGATGATTTAGTGTATGTATTAGCGAATCAATGTGATAATTGGGAAGAAGGTAAAATTATTAATAATTCTCAAAATTGTATAAGTGGTAATTGTAAATATGATATACAATTATTAGAAACAACTAAACAGGGAATACCATTAATAGAATATGGCGTAGAGCGACAATTTATAGTGAAAAAAACGATAATTGAACAAACAGAGCTATCTAAAGATGAATCAGATGAATCCAATAAATCAGATGAAACAGATGAAACAGATGAATCAGATACACAAAAAGAATCTATTGATGAAAAGATTGAAGAATCTTTAACAACAATTAATACTGATCACTCAGTTTGTAAAAATATAGTAGAACCATTGGATCAAAGAAGGAATAATCAAAAATACAAAGAAGAACAAAGTAAATGGTTATCTAATACTTCTAATAACATATTTGATTATGATAAAACAGCAGACCAACCAAGTAAATTTTTATATAAAGGGGAAGACTCAGAAATAAAAACAAATATTTTTTTAAAATTAATAGAACGAGATGAAAACGATAACTATGTAATAGAAGATAAATATATATATTATTTAGTTTATCTATTGAATACTAATAATCATTATATTTTGACATCAAATATGGTAGTATTAAACTGCATTGAATGTTTCCCTACCCTAGATGAACACGAAATTTTAGAAAACAAAAATGAAAAAAAATTTAATAAATATAATAAAAATCAAAAATATTTATTATCTTGTAATAACTATAAGTTTTATAAAATAAATAATAAAAAAGGAAATAATGATACATTTCCATTAAGGAAAGCACTTTCTGATAATTTCTATGAGTATATTGATCATATATTTAATTTTATAGAAAAAAATAAAATAGAATCAGAAAGAAATGATATTGCTGAAGAACAAAAAAACGTATATAATACATATGATGGTAGACCAGTGTTAAATTTACAACTATTATATGAAAATGACGAATATGAATTGACAAAAGGTACGACTACAGAATGTGATGATATCAATTCTAATATATGTAATCCGTCGTTATCTAATTTAAATGATGTAAATTTTATATGTAAAGCTTCTTTTAAATTAAAGAAAAATTCAAAAGATGGTGAACCAGTATTCTCTTGTGTAAAAATTATCGATACATTAATTAAATCTAAGGCAGAAGAAGCATTAAATCTGTATAAAGAAAAGAAGATTATTGGAGAGGCAATTTTAACAGAAAAAGAAACTGAAGTACTAACCGAGAAAATATATGAAAATATAAAAAAAGAAAAAGAAGGTGCTGACGATGAAACTACAAAAAAACTTAATGAATTGAAAGATCATATTGGATTTTTAAATGAGTTAAATACTGATAACGACGCTATTAATGAATTCAAAGAAATGATTAACGCCCCACCAGAGCATGATGTAAATACTACAATATTAGGAACAGGAACTGATGAAATCGAAGGTGGTGGACGAAAACCGAAACACTCGAAAAAAGAGTATTCAGAAATGAATATTATAGAACAAAATAAAAGGGATTATTATAATAAATATTTAAATAAAATTAAAAAAATAAAAAATTTAAATTTATCAAAAAAACAAGTATCTGAATTATATGATTTATATAACACTGAACCAAAAATAAAAGGAGGCACAGGCATAGTAGATACACGAAGCTGGTTTGATAAAGTAAAAGCAAAGTTTACAGGTACAACACCAGATCTGAAAAAAAAGTTAGATGACTTTGAGAATAAATATAAATTATTTTCTTCCACTGGTGAAAAAAAACAAAACGATTATTTACCAGAATATTTATTAAATGATGAATATAATAGTAAATATGTATTAGCCGATGGTTGCTATGATATAGATAATGCATATAATGATTATAAAGAAAAATGTTTAAATGATAATTATATTATATGGAGTACTAGTAATAATAAATTTTTAAATCGAACAATATCGTTTGGATTTAAAATTGATTCTGCAACTACAACTGCAACTACAACTGCAACTGCAACTACAACTGCAACTGCAACTGCAACTACACCTGCAACTGCAACTACACCTGCAACTGCAACTACACCTGCAACTGCAACTACACCTGCAACTGCAACTACAATAGAGAATATTAATATTTATGATAAAGATATAAATGCTAATTTATCAAAAACAAATCTTTACAAAGATATGTATTTCAAGTTCGATAATATAGAAACATCAAAAATTGGTAAAATTTCGTTTAATAGTAATCATAAAATAGAGATAGAAGAGTCTAACAAAGAAAATAATTCAAGAGAGAATATACTAGATTTTAATACTATAACTAATTATGGTAATACGTTTGAAGGAAATATCAGTTGGATTGATGAAGAACAAGATCAACATAAAGATTATTATGGTGTTTATACCTCATATGATAATAAATTGATTATTAAAGGATTTTGGTATATTGATACAACTTCTAAAAAATTAACTCTTAGAAATTTACTACAGTATACTATTTACTTTTTTAAATATGATTATTTTATTTTATATAAAGCATATCGAATTATTAATAACCCTAAAGAAGATGATACAACTTTAAGTATAGCAGAACCAAATTATGATGATAGTCCTATACACTTATTAAGTATAAAAAATTTAGAAAGAATTGAAAAATATAAAAAAGAGTTTGAAAATTTAAATCTGAATGCTGAAATACAAAGACAAGAAAAAATAAAAGAAGAGCAAAAAAGAGAAGCCGAACAGAAAAGACAAGAAGACCAAAAAAACCAACATATTGATGAAATAGTTGAGTTTTTTAAAGATAGTGAAAATTTTGACAATTTTTTTGATTCTTGTTCAGAATTACTTACACCATACGGTAGAATGACTTCATTATTGAAAAACCCTTCATTATTATTGGCAAACTTTGAAAAGGATAAATTTAATAAATTAATTACATCGCTCGATTTAAAAACACTTATAACAAAAATAAGTAGTTATTATGATAAATTTCGTGCTATTTTAGATTTAAAATTTCAATACATATTAGGCAACAATTTTGGAGTTGGTATTGATGATAATCAAGATGATGAACTTAAAAAAGACGAAGTAATCATAGCACTTACAATTCTTTATATATGTGTAGAAAATCCAGAGTTTACATTACGTGAAAGCATTGATTCAGGTGAAAAAATATTGAATTCGCATAGTATGTTTGGCAAAGATCTACAATCTAAGAATCCGTTAGATAAAATAGCGAATGAAAAAACATATGAATTTGATAAGTTATTATCAAATATTATTAAAAACATGGATCCATCTGATGTTTTTGTGAATTATATCGTTAGTATTCAAACAGACAACAACGAATCTGAAATTCACGAGGATGAAGACGATGAAGAGAATGATGAAGATGATGAAGATGATGAAGAGGGTGAAGATGAAGAGAATGATGAAGAGAATGATGAAGATGAAGAAGATGAAGAAGATGAAGATGAAAATAAAGAGGGTGAAAATTTAGGAGAGCAGACAGCAGAGGAGAAACGACTAGCAGCAGAAGCCGAGCAAGCCGAGAAGCAACGACTAGCAGCAGAAGCCGAGGAAGCCGAGAAGCAACGACTAGCAGCAAAAGCCGAGGAAGCTGAGAAGCAGAGAGCAGCAGAAGCCGATGAAGCCGAGAAGCAACGACTAGCAGTAGAGAAGCAACGACTAGCAGAGGAGCAACGACTAGCAGTAGAAGCTGAGGAGCAACGACTACCAGTAGAGGAGCAGATCAGCCGCACACCAGAAACGTCTGTTTTAACTGAAGAAGAGATAAGAGAGACAGAAGCAGAAAGGGAGTATAATACTGAACAAGATAGAATATTTAAAACCATAAATAATGAAACTAAAAATGTCTTTCTTTCTTATTTTACTTTATTTTCTATTATTTCTGCAAATTATATGTATAGTGTATTTACAATTAAATCGATGGAAGGTTTCATTGAATGGTACAATGAAGAGTATAGGAATTTTGAACATATGTATAATAAAGATTCTAATTATGATATAATTTTTCGTGTTATTCAAAATAATAGAAGTATTTTCCAACTCCTTCAAAATAATGAGTTTACTAATTTTGTAAATAAAAACTATATAGCAGAGATAAAAGAAAAGTCTAATTATAAAGATTCATCTCACAGAATACTATGGGATAAGCAGATTAATAAAGAATTATATAAATACGATTTTTTATTTTTACATATTTTTTTAAAATTCTGGGAGACTATTAATAATAAGAAGGAGTATAATATTATGAATATAAATATTATCAACCCCGAAGAATTAACAACAATTACTAATTTTTTTACTCTAAAAAAACAATTAGAGAATCAATATATGAAAAATCATTACAATTTTTATAAAATATATGGTTATAATATTACAAACCCTGGATATTTTTTCACGAATACTTCCCAAATCGAACAAACCTATTCAAATATGTTTCAGAAAGATGTTGTTGAAAATACGGAACAGACAGGCCGAGCTGACAATATTGAATTCGATCCCGACATAGGAGGCGGTTCATCTGTGAGTAGTTTACAGAAAAACAACGAGTACAATATTCAAGAAATAACGCAAAATATTCAACAAGTAGTACCTATTCAATTAAATGGACAAAAAATACAATTAATCGAAACCTATTTAAAAGACAATAATTTAATAAATAATAAAATCGTATTTAATAACCCATCTAAGGATATACTTAAAAATATTATATTTAATGTAATTAATATTATTGTCGAGAAAGACCTAGCTGAAAAAATTATAATAAATATTCCTGTTGATGATGAAAAAAATATACTTTTTATTTGTTTTGGAGAATTTATTAAAAAAATTAATACAACACCACACGATTCTATAAAGAAAGATATTGAAGAAGTTATAAATGATTACGAAGATAGTATTGATGATATGATCTCTACTCTTAAAGACGAAAAAGGTGTAGACAATAAAATAATTCTAACAAATATTATTGCTATACTTAGTTACATAATAGTGAGTTGGTATATAATTAAAGAAACTGCTACTGCTACAAAAATACTTGATAAGGAATATAAAAAATTAAAATCATTTAATGAATTTATACAAGAAAATATTGATATTACAACTATAATATTATCTAAATTAAATGAATTAAATATGAATAATATTAATAGATTTGGAAAGGAATTAGTAACACTAAATATTAAAGATAATATAGCATATAAACGCGCATCTGAGATTTATAATAACATAATTAAAGTAAATATGAGATTAACCAATAACATAAAAACACCACAAACATTAGAAATATTTTATAATGAGTTAGAAGCAGGCGTTGCAAGTCAAATAGATGATTGTCTTAGTGGTAGTAATGGTACGTGTAACAAGGATAATAAAGAAAATATTATGACTCAAACAAATGATATTCTTGAAAAATATATTGGAAATAATATATTTTATGATTGTAAAGTTTCTGATAATGAAACAGATTGTACAAATACGTTATTTATCAGAATAAACACTGATTATGCGTATTTGAAAAATTTTATAAAAAGAATGATTGTTATAAAAACTTTATTATTTAAAAAATATAAATCATATATCAATAATGAATATTCAATTTTTGTAGATAAAAACAATTGTAATGCAACTAAAAAAGATAATATTTTAAAAATATCATTAAATCTGCTTTTAGGTGATAATATACAAGAGAAACGCTCAAATGAACCAATTACATTAGATATAAACGAAATACAAAAGTCAGATTTTTTAAAAAGTCTTTATGACGAAACTTTAGAGATGCTTATATATACATCTAGTTTAAGTGTGCTAGTCACTGTTGCTACTAGTGCTGCAATACCATATACTTATCTAACATTGTTTACTGCTGGTTTTACAAGTGTCCCTGCTTCAGTACAACTTCTAGCGAAATCATATACGAGTTTAAAAGATTATTTCATAAGTAAAACAGTTGGTTATACGTATAAAAAATGGATTCATATTTTATTTGCTCAATATTTTTTAAAACGTATAGATACTCAACCAACCGCAGTTACAACTGATGCAGATATTGATAATAAAACTCTTATGACTAGCTTTAATTGTGAAGTAGATAGAACTGCAATAAATTCTGTTTTTTCAATTTTAAAAGAAAAAAAATTAATCAATCAAGATATATCTCCAGTTTATGGTATTAAAGATGTTGACACTATTCTAACAGCGTGTAAGTCATTAGATACAATAAAAGTTAATAATAGCGATTATTATGGTTCATACTTATGGATGTCATTTGAAAATGTATTTTCGGAAAATTTTAAAGTTACAAATAAAACCACTAATGTAGAAGAAAATGAACTTCTTGAATTATTAACAATTAAAGGACATAAATATTTTTATGACTTTGTTAAAAAAATATCAAAACAAGAAAGTCCTATTAAGATTAAGGGACAAACATTTGCAGACGTTACCGCTGATGCTTTTGAAAATAGTAATGAATATGTTTGTCAGTTTATAATCGATGAATATAGTAAATTAAAAAATGATACACGGCCAAACCCAAGTCAACCTATATTAAATTTAAAATATTATGATAAACTAATAACTTTTTTGAAAGTAAAAATTTATATTGATAAATATAACTTAAAAAAAAAAGACTCGCCAATAACTAAAATATTATTAACTCTAATAAAAACTGCTCCTGAAGAAATTAAAAGAAAAATAAATAATCAAATAATAACTTGTCCAAATTGGTTACTTCATTATTATGATATACCTTCAGCCAAAGGTAATGTTAAAAAAACAAATTATGTAATTTTTAATTTTGATAATAATAATAACAAAATAGGAGGTGGTGGAAAAAACATAAATCTTGATCCAAATAATAATATTAATCCAATGTATGATTCAGAAATTCAAGTATCTACAGATCAAATATATAACAAAATTTATAAGGATACAATTAATAATTTTTATAAAATAAAAGTTAAATTAATGGAAGATATATATACAAAAGATATAATATCCTATATTGAAAACCGTCCAACCGAGCAAGCTTGGGGATTTACTGTTGATCCTTATATTAACTATTATAATACCGTTGTTAAAGGAAGAATTGAATATAGAAATGACAACATTTATAATTGTATTCGAAAATCATTTGTATATCAATATATTATTCATTATTTTATTAAAAACCATATTGATGAAATTGCTGGTAGTGTTACTTCTAAAGCATATCACCTACTAGGTTTAAAATTAAACAAGTCCGAAACTTTTCTTACTGTTCCTGCATTTAGAAATAGAAATGGATTTATGGATGCAATTTCTTCATTTATAAATTTTAATATATTTTATGAACCATATGATACAACTGCTAGTAATCAATCATTTAGTGAAATACACCAAAAAATATCCAATATAAATATTGATTTAACTTTATATGTTCTGCGTGATTTCAACTTAAATATAGATTATTATATTAATGAACAATATAAAGATAATACTACAGATAAAAAATTAAATACAGATAGTTTAGATGAATTTATAATCAATATTAAGTCACGAAGTAATACCTTAATTAAATCAATAATATCAATTGAAAACGTAAATTTTTATATAGATTTAGCAGACTTATTATTAACAACAATTTATTTTGATAAAGAAATCGAAAAAAAAGCGAATTTTATTAAAAATTTTATTTATGAAGTTATTTTTGGTAGAATTGATGAAACTAATATAGATTATTTTCTATGGATGTTTGAATCAAATGAATCTCAAGCAGAAATGCCTATAATGATAAATTTTGGTTATATACAGTATGCTAATAGTCAGGCAACAATACAATCTATAGGTGAAACTGATAAAAATCGTCCAGAAGATGATGTGACCCAAAATTTATTTAAAGAAAGACTTGAGAGCAGAGATTATAATACAATACAATCTTCAACTGGGTCAAGTATTGTTAAAATAATTAAAGAGCCAAAAAAAGCTGTCGAATATTTAGATGATGCTTTATCATCTTTTGAAATTTTAAACTTTATTGACTCTGAAGAACCTAAAGTAAGTAACTTTGTGGATATTAAATATGAATATTCATTGAATAATATATTAAATATAATAAATGTGTTGAATAAAGATAAAATTACAAATAATAATAAAAATATAAAAAAAGAATCATTTATTTCAAGTGTATTAAATGAAACAAGTCGAGCATTAATTACAATGTCAGACGTTGCAGGAGAGGATGAAAAACTTTTAGAACAACAAACTGAAAATGTACAAAAAGTATTAGAGCAACAAGCAAATGATACATTACAAGTATATAGCGACTTTGATTATATTATAAATAGTTTATTTAAAGTATATGATGTTACAATTAAAAAAATAGCCGAATTCGATATACGGTTAGATGAAAAAAAACCGAATTATTCGGATTCTATAGCTAATATATTAAAAATAAATAAACGTAAATATATAGATGCAGAAACAATACGTGCGAATGCTCTAGAAAAACTAGTAACTGATGCTAATGTAAAAATAAAAGAAATAAATGAAAAACTTAAGCCAAGTTTTGATATTATAAATCGACAAAAAATTCAACTTTCTAATATGGAAAAAGAAATATCACAGGAAACAAGTGATAGCAAACGGGCTGAATTGGTAGAAACATATACTAAATTAAAAAATGACTATGGTGTTAATACTAATACAATATTAAAACTACAAAAAGAAAATTTAATAAATAAAAGAAAACTAGAATTTGCTAACTTACAAACAAATGCTAAAAAAACTGTTAAAAGCATATTAGTATCAAGTGCTTCATCGATTATGAATACATTTATAAAAACATTTTCGGATGTAATACCAGATGATCTTCCATTTGTTGAAAAGTTATTTTTAAAACTTATAATATATTTGAAATATCTAGCAAATGAATATTTATGCTATAGTGATAAATCATTACAAGAAACTTGGGAAAACGTAACAAAGGGTGATGGTGGCGATGAAAGAACATTTTTTGAAAGTGTATATGCGGGTATCAGTAAATTTACACAAGCTATACAATATGTTGGAAAAAAACTTTTTAATTCTATAGTTCACATATTTTTTATGATTTTAAAAAATCCAGCATTTTGTACAAATTTAATAAAAAAAATAGAAAAATGTATATTAGGTCTATGTGATAGTATGAATATTCAATTCGGTAGAATTACATTATCTGATAAATCAAAAACGTTCAACGAATTTTTACGAGATAAATGGAAAGATATGGAAAAAACATCAATGCAATTTTTTCAGTATTGGAATGATGATGCTGTAAATTCAGTTGGAGAAACAGTACAAAGTGCAGGTGCAGTTGTACAAACGGCTGGCGTTGCAAGTCCATACGCAGCTGTAGCAGGTACTGCAATTTCTACAACTGGTAGTATAATAAAAAGTGCAAGTGCTATAAAAAATGAATATGTTCAATTTACATTTTTTAATAATATTTTAGCTGGTATTACGTCTGATTGGTTAAAAAATATATTTCAAGTATTATTTAGTTTAGTAAAAACTTGTGTAACCGATTGTGCGCAAGAATGTTTGAAGGTTAATTTATATTTTCAAGAATTTGAACAATTTTATAGTTTATTTTCAAAATTATTTACTTGTATTGTTTATGGATATAAAGCTGAACTTGGTGAAAATTTAAAATATACAGATTGGTTCGGAATTACACACGACTGGAATTTTGGATTTAAAATATTACATCCATCAGATACTAAACACTTTGTAAAATTTATTAAAGGAAATCAAGCTGATAATGAAAAATATTTAAAAGAATTACAAGAACAAGCTAAAAAAAGTAATTTATCGTGGGCTAAATCAAAACTCCCTTTTTTAACATATGATTATAATTCGTGTTATTTACTAACTGGATTTATTAATGAATATGGATATTCTATAGATGAATTTAAACGCGTTATTTTAGATATAACATCTAATTATTTATTTACAAAAACTCTTTTTACTCAAGCATTACAATTAACTACTATAAATTATGATAATATTCCAAAAGATGCAAATGGTGTTCCTGTATCAGGCTTTAGTTTATCCGAATCATTTAAAAATATAAGTATAGAATTTTTAAAATATCAGAAACCAGGAGGATATCCAGACGAAAATATAATTCAAACAGGTCGATTCGTTAGCGTTAATTCATTTTATGAGCAAAATGATGATCCAGTGAGTCTACATATACGGCAAACATATAGAAATTGGACAACTTTTGGAAATAGTCGCATAGATGAACTAGGTAATGATAAAGTTTTAGATTTAGTAAAAAATTATTATTTTGATAATGATGCGTGGAAATTAAAGATTAAGTCATCGAGTGTCTTCAATGAGTTTTATTCAGGAAATATTAAAACTGTACTAAACGATAATCGTAACACATTCTGTGTTACAGGATATTCATATAATGATGCAATTGGTGCTATTATCCCCTCAAATGGATTCTATCCGTTTAATAAAATTTATGATATTAATGAAAAATTAGAATACGTTCCAAACCCTGATTATTATGATTATTTAGATTCAAAAGAAAAGAATAGATGTGATGCGCTTATCAAAATGATCATTGGTTTTGTTAATGGTGAAAAGAATAATTCTCATAATATGAAAGAAGAAATATACAATGAATTTATAGATGCATATGTATCATATTTAGTAAGTATAAAATATAGTAAATCTGTCGATGCTGAAACACAATTGAATGAAGAATTGACAATATTGAACAGTTTTCAATCATCTAACGGAGAGATACCTCTTTATGAATTTTTATTGTATTTATCAGATATTTATAATAGTAATGAGGATGGATCAAATATTATAGGAAGTAGTAAAATATATGATAAAGATGGATTATTAATACAATTAAAAAATAATAAACATAGTTTCAATTTAGCATCAAATTCAAGTTTGGAGCATAAGTCAAGCTCTTGGTTTACAAGTAGTCAATATACAGATAATAATAAACAATTAAATGAATATGTACAAAAACTATTAGGAAAAGATACTATTTCAGATGAGAATTTTAGTAAAATTATTAATCTTGTAAAATCATATTATAAATTTGGGCTAACTTTTTCAAATGATATATTTTTACAAATTATAAACAAAGTTAAAGAAAAAAAAATTAAAGGAATATATGATAATAGCTATACTCCAAAAACTCAGAATGGAGATAAAATAGAAGCATTTATTAGCTATAGAAATAAAATTAGGAATAATAAAGAAAATGTAATATCAAAATTATATATATTAATAGATTATTTTAATATAAGTAAATATTTTGCAGCAATTTATGACGAAGAACCTGGAAATACAGAAAAAAATGAAATATCTTTTGATATTCCTGAAGTTATAGAAGATAAAACTACCACAAAAACATTAGAAAATATAATAACCAAATTCGAAGTTTTACCGCATATACAATGGGCAAAAAATAAAAATTTAAAAGAAATATTTCAAAAATTAACAAAAATGAGTGAAGCCAGTGCAGTATCAATTTTGAAAAAAGAAATATTAGAAAAAGCAAATTCATTAATAAATAATGTTACTGGGGCGGAAAATTATTTTGGTACATCAAAAGAATCTAAAGAGGAAGAATATAGTAAATATAATTCTATTTTAGAATCAAAAGTAACTACTATAGAAATAGATCCAAAACATAATAAATTTAAAAATTTAGTAGTATTTAATAATGATTTAAATAATTTATTATATTTTATAGTTAAGAAATATAGTTCTATAACTAAAATTACGCCTGTGAATAATGATTATCGTGATTTTAATTTTAATCATATTCCATATTTAATTTATGAACTAATATTAACAAATAAACATAATGTATTTAATGAATATATAAGCAAACCAACAGCTGCTCAAAAGAAAATTAACGATGAAGTTAGTAAATATATTGAAGAAGTGAGTAATATTGGGCGTGAACTAGAAAACAAAAATGATTTTATTTTTTATATTAATGAAATAAAGGATAAACAAAATCCTACTATTAAAAAAATTATAAATGATATATCACATAAAATATTCGATTTTATTATTCTGAATATTAATATAATAGAATCAAGTTTATTACAACCTAGTGGTGTTAAATCTTCAGTACAACCTAAATCTCAAGGATTTTTGTCGGGCACTTGGAACTTTTTCTTTGGTGAATCTACGGGTAGTAAAGTTGGAACTGACCCTATTAAGGATTATATAACAAAACTTAATAATTTATCTATTAATGATGACGGTATATTTCAAATTGATAATCTATTTTCAACCAATATTTTAACCCAACACAATGAAAAAATATCTGAAATTTGTAAGTCTATTCAAAAGATTGATCCATCATTAGAAAAATTAAAAATTACTAATGATAATGATTTTTTACTATATGTTTTGAAATATACACTATTGGATATTTTATTACAAAGTGATTTAAAAAACAGCGCTAAAGATAGAATTAATAATTTAATCGCTACTGAGAAAAAAAAATTAGATGACTTAATTAAGAATAGAGATGAAAAAGCTAGTACGATAGCGGTAAAGGGAAAGGCTAAAGGGCCAGAGTATTATAAGTTGGTAATAGAATGTCAGCAGTTAAATGAACAGATCAATCAAATCGAAGAAAGTCTTAGAATATATCAAGATAGACTTTCTGAAAAAAATGAAGTAACAGAAATTTATAACAGCGATATTCAATTAAACGATTATACTAATTGTCTGAGCGTTTCTACAAATTATAACTTAGATTTATTATCTGGATTAAAATACTTATTATGTAATATTGAATCATATTACGAAAAATATAGTGAAGTAAATAACGATAATACGTTTAAGTATAAAAACTCGAATAATAGTGAATCAACAACTAATTTTAATTTGGAGTTACAATTAAATGATAGTTTTAATAAATTATTAAAAGAAAATCTGGATCCTCGGAATATAAAAACTGAAAAAAAAGATGATAATGACCTGATTCATATATTAAGAAACTTATTACTTGCAAAAGGTATTTATTTAATTAATGGATATAGATTCAATCATCCAGAAATAGTATCAAAAATTACAAATCCAAAAGAAATTTTGAAAAAAATTATGAGTACTGCATTTTATAATACGAATCAAGCAGAAATAAATAAACAGGAAGATAGTAGTCTTAGAAAATATATATTTAAAAACTTATTCGATAAAATATCAATTATACCACCAGACTATATATTGGAAATTGACAAAAAATTTACGACTGAAAATAATGATAAATTAGTAACTATCTTTAACCGTATTAAAACCATAGAAGGTTTTAAAAAAATAAAAGAACAAGACAAAAAAACGTTATTTGAAAGTGGTAAAATGTTATTTGACTTACCTATTTTTAAAAGAAATGGCAACACTATCAAAGAGTCAATATTATATAAACTAGAAAACTATGATGATACAGATAAGTATAAAATTCGTTTAACGTTTTTAGAATATTTAAACTATTTTGGTATTTTGTTAGGTAAAATTTCTCAATTAAAAGAATCAACATTTGAAAAAAAAGATTCAGTTAAAGTTTTAGGGGGTAATTCAAAGAAAAATCACAATATATTTAATATTACAAAACGTTATAATAAAGTAACAAATTCCAAAACAATAAAAAGTCGTTAACATAATTATTATTGTAATTTTTATACCAGTGAAAAATTAAAATTATTGTTAATAATATATATCAAAAATAATATATATTATAAAATAATGAGCACGATAAAAACAATCGAAACT
>Ga0214921_10005019_pt1 | contig 18999 bp, 21 predicted proteins | sample LL1505_MetaG_FD_177992 | JGI IMG/M metagenome (GOLD analysis project Ga0214921, IMG submission 177992) | Freshwater microbial communities from Lake Lanier, Atlanta, Georgia, United States - LL-1505 | ecosystem: Environmental > Aquatic > Freshwater > Lake | place: USA: Georgia | collected... | reverse complement strand
TATTTAAAGATATATTATGATATAATATTGGGTTTATAGATTTACCCTATAAAAATCTAAGTGCATAATCAGTGAGTTCATTATATATAATGAATAGCTGTAAAGAGCACTAGTAGCTAGTTCAGCCTATGGCTGAACTAAGGGTGGTGTATTACACCCCCTAAAAAAGAAAAATATATTAGATTATATTTAATATAGTTTAATATACTTTTTCTTACTAGATTTTGGTATAACTATTAATTTATCACCTTTTCCAGGTTTACCCTTATCTATAATACAGGTTGATTCAACCTTAATAGCTTTCTTTGAAGATTTCCTATGATATATATAACCTTCTTTAAGTATTTCATTTTTATTACATTTACTCATTATAAATTTTTAGATTATTTTTTTTGAAATTTAAAATAATATAATATTATATAATATTATATAATATAATATTATATAATATTATATAAATGGAAGATAATAATTTTAATGAATTAATTAAAAAAGCTTTAGATATATATGATGAAAAAAATAATTTATATAAAAAATATATAAATGATATTGATACTACATTTGATAATTATGAGATATTAGGTTATTATGATAATGAAAATAAAATATGGATTTGGGGATGGATGTTGCCAGAAACAACTATAGAATCATCTCCTATATGTAATCAATTATTAAATTATGGTTTAAATATTGACCCTACTAATGGTCCATCTGAACATTATTTTATAAAATCATTATTATTAAATTCTAGAATATTAATTGATAATAAAATTCAATTAGATATACACTTGGCAGTATGTATGTATATTATAAAAGATGCTATTAAATTTATATATCCTGAAAAATATTATTTAGATGAAAGTAAACAAAAATATATTACATATTATTATTTAGTAAAAAAAATATAATATTAATTAATGAATAATGATAAAATATGTTTGCCAAAAAATTATTTATTAATTATATTATGTGTATTATTAGGCATTTCCACTTTATATATGTATACTCAAAAAAATAATAATATAAAATATACTATAATACCAACATCTACTAATAATGATTTAATAAATAATAATTTAATAAATAATAATAATAATTTAATAAATAATAATTTAATAAATAATAAATTAAATAATAATGATTTATTAATAAATAATAATAATAATTTAATAAATAATAATATGATGAATGAAGATATTATAAAAAGAGTTATATTAGATTCACGAGATAGAAATGTATTAGATGATAATTTTAAACCACCAGAAAGGAGATTACCATTTCATGCATATCCTGAAAATATTAAAAATATAATTAATATACCATCTAGAGGATATCCTGATAATTATCAATTAATGGGATTAGTTATTAGAGACAATACAGAAACAGCATATAATTTATTTGGTAGACAGACTTATCCAGGTTCTAATCAATATGAATATTATGTCCAAAGAACTGGGGTTAGCGATAATGTTAAAATCCCAATTCAAATTAAAGGTAATAAAGAAATAGAAGATGGACAAGAAATAGATATTATAGGAACTAATAAAGAAAAAGGTTCCTTTATGATAAAATTATATGATTATAATTCACCTAGATATAATCCTTTCATTATATAAGTTTATATTAAATTTAACTTTATATATAAAAAATATACATAATCCTAATAATATTAAATGTGATTTATTAGGTGGTTGTTTAGGAGCTAAAACAATTGATTTTATTTGCATTGCATTATTGATAAATAATATCAAAACTTTATAAAGTTTTGATATTGCATTATTGATAAATAATATCAAAACTTTATAAAGTTTTGATATTATATGATTATAATGAATAATTCAGAAATAGAAATACAATTAAATAATTATTTATTACATTCAAAAAAAGATATTATATTTAATTCATTAAATCAAGACATAGTTTCTAATGTTATAATAAATTATTTACATAATATTAGAAAAGATATAAGACAATCTATAAAAAATAATAATTTTAATTTAGATAAATTAAATAATATAATTAATAATTATTATGATGCTATAACTTATTTATCTAATGTTGCATCATATGAAAAATTATTAATACATTTTGTATCTTATATATTAACAGATACTATAATATTAGATTATTTAGGTAAAATTTTTAATCAGTTAGATTATAATTATCATAATGATATTATATGTTTATTTCAAAATATTAGTATTATAACTAAGGATTATACTTATATATTAAATATTATTATTAATAAGATATCTTATACATTTATTAATTCTATTGTTTATCATAATATTATTAATCATAATATTAAAATAATTTATGAATTAAATTACATTGTTAAGAAAGTAGTAGAAATAAATAAATATTTTTATATGATTAAAGATAATATTAATAATATTTTAGGTCCAATAATATATGATAAATTATTATATATTATGAAACACACTACATTACAAGAAGTAGCTATAATTTTTAAATATTTATGGACTAATATTAATAATATTTATACTTGTGATAAAATAGTTGATACTATATTATTATTATTAAAAAATAATAATGAGTTAATTCCTATATTAAATATTATAATAACATCATATTCAATATTTAATAATAAATCATTATCTTTGATATATTTAATATTAAATGATAAATTTGAATCTAATGAATTATTATTTAATGTAATGGAACATTTTTATAATTCAGATTTATATTTAAATTTATTAAATATAATATTAAATATTAATAATAAAGATAATATAATTAATAATCATTATAGATTATTAACAGATAAATTATTTAATAATTATGATATTACTAAACCAATATATGATTTATTAGAAAAGGAAAGATATATTTTTAATTTTATAAAAAATAATAAAATTAATAGATTGATTAATGATATAGAAACATCATATAATTATAATTTAAAATATAATAATATAAATGTAATTATAACATCATATGAAATATGTAATATAAATTATAATGAAGGATATGTTTCTAGTGATTTATTAAGTAATAGTTTATTAACTTCATATAATAAATATTATACTGAATGTAATAATGGTAATAAATCATTAGTATGGTATTTACATTATGGAGAAATGGATATAACATATAATAATATTAATATTAAATTATTACCTATACAGTATATGATATTAGAATTATTTAATGAAAAAAATGAAATACCAATTGATAGTTTAAAGATTTTATCTAATTATACATTATCATCAAAAAATAAAATAATAAAATCATTAGTTGATTCTAATATAGTATTTATGAATAATAATAAATTAACATTAAATAATAATACTAATTTTGAAACAGATTTAATACAAGTATATACTAATATATCTAATTACAATATGACTTGTTCCTCTGATTTTATATTAGATAAATTAGATATAACAAAAACTAATATAAATCATATATTAAAAACTAAAACATTATTTTATGATGAATTATATTCAATTACAAGTAATAATATTAAAATATTTAAATTAAATAAAATTATTTTTAATAAAGCTATCGATTATTTAATAAAAATGGATTATATAATATTTGAAAATGATAAATATGTTAAATTGTTTTTTTAATAGTTTTAATTATAATAATAATTATAAAAAAAATTGATATTTATATATATATAAAGTTATTTTTCTAATTATAGTTATGAATATTGATAATATTAATAAATTTAATAAAATTATTGATAATGAAAAAATTTCTAAAAATATAGTAGAAAGTATACATAAATTTAGCATAGAATATGCTACTATAAATAATACACCATATATTCAAGATTCTATATTTGACACAAAATTTAAAGATATTTATGATTTATTAAATAATAAAAAAAGTATTTTATCAGCATTATTAGATAATAAAATTGATCCAAAACAAATAGCATTTATGAAAGCTGAAGATTTAGATCCTGATAAATATGAAAATTTTATTAAAAAAAAAGAATTAGAAGAATATAAAAAAAATGATACTGGTGATAATACTTTTACATGTTCTAAATGTAAAGAATCAAAAGTTAAAATAACACAACTACAAACAAGAGCAGGTGATGAACCTCCTACAATATTTGTTAATTGTTTAAAATGTGGACATACCTTTAAATTTTAATTTATAATTTATAAAAAATTAAAATTTTAAATTTAAACCTTTAAATTTTAATTTATAATTTATAAAAAATTAAAATTTTAAATTTAAACCTTTAAATTTTAATTTATAAAAAATTAAAATTTTAAATTTAAACCTTTAAATTTTAATTTATAAAAAATTGAAAATTAAAATTTAATATGAATTATATTATATAAAATATGTGTTGCTAGTGATGGAGGATTTTGTCAAAGTTCTTGTATCTTGGGATAATAATACATTATTAGGTCCAAAAATTATATGTAGAACATTAGGTGGTACTATATTAGCGGAATGTGTTGTTGATAACACTTTTTTATCAATTTATACAAAATTTGGTATGAATTATTTTCAAACTTATCAAGTTGTTTATAAAGATATATCTTATCCAGATATCTACAAGGCATTAGCTGATATACCATTAGAAGATTTTACAACTACTACAGAATTTACTATAATTATTATGAATGCTGAACTACCTATGCTTAAAAGGTCTTGTGCAGGTCAACGTGATGAGTATATTCCAAATACTATGGCTACAGTCTTTAAAAAAGCATATGATCTTATTCAGATACAATGTTATTTAGGGTGTTATCTATTTCCAAAAAGCAAAATTCCACCTGATATTATGGCTCAATATGTAAAAGAGGATGATGATATTATAATTTTGGAAAAAGTAGATTTAATAAAAGTATATAGTTATAAAGATACACTTGATGACTTTAATTTATTATAAAAATATGATATTAATTCTTTAGTATCCATTATATTTATATAATAAATTAATTTTCATTCCAATCAAAATCTGATTCAAAATCTGATTCAAAATCTGATTCAAAATCTGATTCAAAATCTGGATAATTATATGTATTAATATAACTTGATATAAAATCTACAATATCAGCAATTTTATTATCTAAGAATATTTTTGATACAATTATATTTTTCAAGTCATCCTGTATAGATATTTTAATAAGTAAATTTTTTTTATAAAATTGATTAAATTCAAATATAACATTTGGATTAAATGGAATTATAATTTTATTTTTTATGATTATTTTTTGATATATATTACTAATAAAACATTTCATAATGTCATTATAAGAGAAATAATTAATATATTTTTTCATATTATCCATAAATAATAATGCCATCATTATTATTTAATATAATAACTTTATATAAAAAAATTGAATAATTATTTTTATAGTAAATCATATTATAATTTATTATTAAATGGCAACTATCACCATCAAAGGTCTCAGTGGTGATGATCTTTTCATCATTGATAAATCTAAACCTATTATACCACAAATATTATCACATATATTAGAAAAATTTGTATCATATCTTCATGTGCTTACATTTTTAATGGTTGGTTCTGACACAACTACATATTCTATACATGATTTAGAAACTTTAGATGTTGATACAATATCTATGATACAGAGACCAATGATAAATAGAGAAACCTTTTTATATTCTCGTTTTGTCTCTAAAGAATTAGAACAATATAAACCAAAATTACCCATTATAATCAATTTTGAAGGAAACATTTATGAAACAGATGTTTTTGATTTGAATGATTCTGATGTATTAGCAATATTTAATCAATGTAAAAGTTATGATGTTAAATATATATTAGATGGAACTCAAGAAGAATTAAATATATGTGAATGCAAACATAATATATGTAAATATAAATATAAATTACACGAATGTAATTATAATGGACATGAAATACAACCTATTTTAGTTAATGTTAAATTTTATAATATAGTTGGTAAACCCATATATTTATGGGATGAAGTACCATGGTTAGAATGTATGAAAGAATTATTAGAACTAGAAGGTTATGCATTATATAGTTTTGAACATTTTAAAACTATTGATGTAAGTACACATGAAGAGGTGATGTGTTTGTCTGATTTATATCCATTCAAATTATATGGTCGTTATGATAAAGGTGAACCTATACAAGTGTATGAAGAACTAATAACGTGGTCTAAAAACCAAAATCATTGGGTTCGCAAAGATAAAATCCCATCATTTTTAATTAAAGATTCTAGTAATAATATATATTTAGCACCTGAAGAATTGTCTATTATTATAGATGAACTAGATGATGAAGAGTATGATTATGATGATGAGACTTATGATATTTTTAATATAGAAAAAAATGAAGTTTATAGATTTTTTTTTTAATTATTAATTCATATTATATATACAAATATATTGATATAGATGCTTTAGATAATAAAAATATTAAATATGTATCATTTATAATAAATTAAATTTTTTAAATATTATCAATATATCTTTTTTATTTTGATGCCATTTATATCTATCACCATTAGATTTCATAAATTCGTTATATGCTAATTCTGGATATTTAATACCTATGTTATTTTCATTTATCCATAATTCTGCAAATTCTTTATATGTTATTAATTTATTAGATCTCCATATATTTCTAATTATTTTTTGTGATATTGCACCAAATTTAAATTTGTTATCTGTAAGTTTTTCCATAATATTTAAAATTTGTTTATTTGTTGTTTTATATTGTCCATAATAAATATAACTATTATCATATAGTTGTTCATTATTATTATAATTTATAATTTTCTCTTTATAAATTGTTTTTCTAGGAATTATATTATTTTTCAAATACTTTTTTATATTATTTATAATAATAATTTTATGATCAATTTCATTAGTTTTAATAATATCATTATTTTTTTGAATATAAATATTATATGGTATATAATATTTATTACATATTGTTTTTAATTGAGACATATTCAAATATATTAAATTTTTAAATATTCTTTTTAAATCATCACTATTCATTATAATATTATACTAAATTAAAATTTTATATAATTATTAATAAAATTTAAAAGATTAATTTATATTATATATAATGCTAGATATACAAATAAATGGGATTTATACATATGTTGATAATGTTAAAACTTTAAAATTAGGAGATAAAATTAAATTAATACCTAATCCTAATAATAGAATTAATACTCATGCTATAGGTGCTTATACTTTAGATAATAAAAAAATTGGATATATACCATTTAAGGTATCTCAAATTGATATTAATTTAATATATACTGTATCTAAAATTAGTCTTAATCAAAAAAATCCATTATTATTAATTAGTATTAATTTTAATAACTCAAATTTTATTTTAATTGATAATAAACCTGACTTATCTATGAAAATTTATAATGATGATGTTTCACATTTTAAACAATTTCTCTCAAGAAATAATCATGATATACAAGATATTTATATATCTTATATGGATGATAATTATATTGATTTAACTATTAAAAGTGATAATAAAGAAACTATATTTAATACAGTATCTAAACAATATTATGAATCTAATATATTTAAATATGATGAATTTTATAATTATAAATTAATGACTCATTGTATATATCAACCATTTCTAATACATAAATTAGACTCTTATATTATAAAAAATTATAATTATATTGATAAAATAGTAAAAAAAAAATTAAAAATATTAAAAGAAATTAATATTAATTTTGATATTATTAATGATAATATAACAATTGAAAATAATAATTATTTATGTTATAATCATAATATGAAGGCATATTGTTATATTAATTCTTATGATAATGACACACTATATGATATTATATATAATGATGAATATAATAATGTTTCTATTTATTTAATTAAATTATTAATTTCAAATAAAAATAATATGGTTTTATATAATCCAAAAATTAATAAAATATATAAATTAGAATTAAATGAAATTATTTTATCTAAAATAAATTAAATATATAACAACATGTGTGATTTATCAGATAAAAAAATTGTTTTAAATTTAAATTTTATGTTCGATGGTTATGGAGATTTTGAGTGGTATCATGAAATATATAATATTTTAACTAGTAATAATATAAAAAATTATAATATTATATTATTAGCTTCATTTGATAATTTGTCAACAATTACGGATGAACACATAAATGATTGCATTGATTTATTATCTGATGATAATAAAGAATTATTTAAAATTATTTTTTCAAATATGTATGTAAATATAAAATTACTGGATGATACAAAATTACTAGTTATGATAAAAGAACTTGAATCTTTAAGTGATTCACTATCTAAAAAATATCTTGAAAATATTATAAAATTTAAAAAATATTTTAATTATAATATTAAAAATATTAATATAATATATTTATATTATACAAATTTAATTAAAGAATCTTTAACAACAAATGAATTAGATTTAAGAGATGAATCAGGCACTACAAAATTAACGTTAGATGATAATCAGTTATTAATAATAAAATCATACACGGATACATTAAAGGCGCCTATAAAATATATTGGATTTGTAGAAAGTGGACGTTGTGGTACAGATTCTGTTTTTTATTGTCCAGGTATAGATAATACTAATCCTACTGCCCTAGGATTACATTATAATGAAATTGAATTTATGAATAAATCAGATTTTTTTAAATGTTTTAAAGATTTTATTATTGAACATGGTTTTATTGATCCTATTGATTTTGATAAAATTATTTATCATTATGCATATACAAGAAAACATGAAGATACCTCATTTACTTTTTATAATAAAGTAATAATATATCAATATTTATTATTAAAATATTATGCAAATTTGTACTCAAGTCAATATAATGATTTTATATCATATCTTTATTTATTTATTTATTATGATTTTTTGAATTCCGAAGAAATAAATGAATATTTTAATGTTTTAAGATATTTATCTGAAAAATTTGGATTTAGTTATGATAAAGAAATAGGTGAACATACTGCTTATAATATTAAAATAAAAATAAATGATAAAGAACAATATATTATAATTAAAGTAAGATTTTATAGAAGACTAGAAAAAAAATTATTTAAAAACATGGTTTATCACTCATCATCACCTATATTTTCAACAGGTGATTTATCACAAATGGAAGCATTAGGATATAAAAAAGTTTTAATTAGTGATTATGTAGAACATAGACGGTCTTTTATAAATAATTTTTATAATACATTTGATACATTTATTAAAGAAACATTAAATAATGTAGAGGATAATAAAGATGTAGAGTTATTATTATTAAAAAATCATATGAAAGAATCTAACCCTATTATAAAATTCTTATTTGAAAATATTTTATACATTAATGAGTTTATAAAATTAAATACAACTGATACAACTGATACAAATGAAATACGTATATTTAAACAATCTACTAAACAAAGCTATGAACAAATTGCAACAAAAATTAATTCAGTCGTAATAAGATTATATTTATATGCAAAATATATTAATGATTTTATTAATTCTCTAGTTCATAATAATGTATTTAAAATAAATTTTATTAAATTAATACAATGCCAATTTACACCAACTGACCATTTTAAAAATAAATATTTAAAATATAAAATTAAATATATGATTAACAAAAAAACAAAATAAATTATAACACATAATAATATGGTGAATGTATCAGATAAAAAAAATAATTTTAAATTTTATGTTTGATGGTCATTATTATTTTGAATGGTATCATGAAATATATAATATTTTAACTATTAATAATATAAAAAAATAAAAATATTATATTAGATAGATTAAAATTAAATTATAATAAACCAACAAAACATATTTCTAAAATAAATGAAAATACAAGTGTATATTATAATTGTAAATATTGTAATAAAAAGTTTTGACATATTAAATTGTGTTATATGTCATCAAAATTTATATTGTAATAATAATATAGTTTTATATAATCCAACAATTAATAAAATATATAAATTAGAATTAAATGAAATTATTTTATCTAAATTAAATTAAAATGTCTCATAATGGTTCATTAGTAGAATTAGTTAGTAATGGTAAGATGGATGATGATTTATTGGATTTATCAGGTGATTCAAGTTTATTTAATAATAAAATTATAAAAAAAAATAAATATTCAAAAGGCGAAACAATATTTTATCCTGAAGGTAATTCTAATTGGGGTAATACTATTAGATTTAATATTGAAAGAAAAGGTGATTTATTATATGGTTTATATTTAATAATAACATTACCAAAATTATCAGTTTCTAATTTAAATGTTAATCCAAAATTAAATGAAAACGACCCTAGTGGAAATTATAGATTAAAATATGTAGATTATATAGGTAATGTTTTATTAGATAAAGTTAGTTTATATATTAATGGTAATTTAATTGATGAAATAACAGGAGATTATATGCAAGTATATATAGATTTATATGTACCTGATTCTAATAGAAAATCAATGATTGGTTTAGATAGTGTATTTAATCAACCTAATCTTAAAATAGAATCAGAAACTATTTATATTCCATTAAAATTTTGGTTTACTATAACTAATGAAAAACCTCTTCCATTAATAGCATTACAATATTCGGATGTATACATTGATGTTAAATTTAAAAATTTTAATAATTGTATATCTGTATTAGAATATAATCATAATCGTTCAAAGTTATGTTATTCTAATAAAACCCATAAAGTAATATCTTTAGAAGAAGTTAGTTTACAAGCTAATTTTTATTATGTTAATGAAGTTGAAAGAGAAAAATTAGCTCAACAAGAGTATGAAATAGTAATAACACAAGCACAATATAGAACAATAACATTAATGAATAATGCATTATTGGATTTAAATTTTAATCATTTAGTTAAAGATATGATATTTTTCATACAACCAGAAATACATATAACATATGGAGAATATTTTAACTTTTCAGGTAAATTATATTTTTATCCTCCTGAATTAAATAATCCTAATGTTATCAATGAATTATATACATTAGAACCAAAAAGACATTTATTAAAAAGAGCAAGATTATTATTTGATGGTATTGAAAGAATACCTTGGAGAGATCATAAATACTTCTTTTTAATGCAAAATCATGAAAATTATAAAAATAATATTATGCATTATATTTATATGTATTCATTTAATATTAATCCTGTTAAAGGTGATAATTTTAATGGATGTAATTTTTCAAGACTTGATAATGTTCAATTACAAGTTGAAATATCACAAAATCCATTTATATTAAATTCTAATAATACTATTACCTATCCTAAATATAATAATTTTATTCTTAAATGTTATATTACAAATTTTAATATTCTTGTTATTAAAAATGGTTTAGCTAGTCTTAAATATAATAATTAATTTAATTTATATATAACTATAACAAAAATATTTTTGATACTATTACAAAAAATCTAAAACCAGTTGTTTTCGCCAAAAAATAAAAATTTATAATTTTTATTTTTTGGCTTAATAACTAATAAAAAAATCAAATATTTTTTTATTAGTTGTTTCATTAGATTTTTTAACTTTATACTTTTTAAATTCTTGTGTTATATTAGTAATTTAAAATATTTAGATTTTTTTTATATGTTAATATATATATAAATGCAAAATTCTAGTTCTAATAAAAATAACATTTATAAACTAATACCCTATATAGTTTTTGGAGGTTTTACATTGTGTTTAATTGGATTAAGCGTAGCATATGCTATTAGTATGATTTATAAAGATAAATCAACTACAACGCCAGTAGCACAAGATACAAAACCAGTAGCACAAGATACAAAACCAGATAATAAAGATAAACAAGATAATAAAATACCTCCATCACCACCACCACCTGCAACAATACCACCCGGAACAGGAAGATATATTAAATTATATAATCCAAAAGTAGGTTGTATGGATTTTACAGAAATTAAAGTATATTCAACAGATCCAAATATAAATATTGTAAATACATCAAAAATTACTACATCTAGTAATTTAGACGCAAAACTATATCCTAATAGTAATTGGATAGATGGTAATATTGATACATTTGGTCATACATTATGTACAGACGCACCTTGGGTAGAATTTGATTTTGGTAAAGATATACAAATAACTAAAATTATTTTACATCCAAGATTAGGTTGGAAAGGTCGAACTAGAGGTATTATATTAACTATAAAAGATAATAATAATAATATTATATATACTGCAAAGCCTATTACAAGTAAAACAGGAGAAGTTGAACATTCTGAACAACAAGGTCTTGATGGTTATAATTATTATACTTACAATATACCAGACACACAATGGATTGGAAGTTAAATAATAAATTATTAATTTATATAAAAAAATTAAAAAAAAATAATATTGAATATATCCAATATTATTTATTATGTACCGTAGCCATTTTGGATCAAGCAAAAATAACTAGGCTTTGTGTTCAGCACTTACTATAGCCATTTTAGCTCTGTGCTAATTTGCATCAGTAAAAAACTTATGTTGTAGCACAACATGAAGGTGATAACATTTGCAGACTGTTTGCAATACGCAAATATACAACAGGACAAAGAAAGAAAATTGTTGATTCCATAAAAGAAACCACTAGCAGAGTTTGCAAATGCAGTGAGTACCGTTTATAGGAGACACATGCTAAATAAATTTATTTTATTTAGTATTAAGGTATTTATAAAAATAATTATATTATTTAATTATTTTTGTTAAAATAATTATATTATTTAATTATTTTTGTTAAAATAATTATATTATTTAATTATTTTTGTTAAAATAATTACATTTTTATCTTTTTCTTAGGTGATTCATCATTCATATCTATTGTTAATTTATGTAAAACATTATTAGAATTTCTTTTTGCATTTTTAACATTTTCATTATAACATGAATCAATAAGTCCTAATCTTAAACATTCATCATAATCTAACCATAAATCTCGTTTTAAAATATTCTTAATTTTATTAATACTCATAGTAGTATGTTCATAATATAATCTATATAATAACTTCATTAATTTTGCATCATTAATAAAATCATCTTTTAATTCTTCAAATTTACCACACATTCCAGATGATAATTGATGAATTAACATATAAGAATTTTGTGTCATGAATCTTTTATGACATACCATACTAATAATAGTTGCAGCACTAGCTGCTGCACCCTCAATAATTGAAATAATTGGAACTTTAGAATTTAAAATTGTATCAATTGTACTAAATGCAGCAAATAAACTCCCACCAAATGAATTAATATGTAAATAAATAGGCATAGTATCAACATTTAAATCAATCGCTTGTTTTAATAATGTTTTATTTAATTCATTAATTTTTTTATTTAACATTAAACAAGTTTTTTTAGTTACATTACAATAAAAATAAATATGATTATTATCAGTCTCAAATAAACTACTATCATTTCCAATATTATTTTCTACTTTTTCCATTAAATATTATATTAATTATGTATTTATATAGATATTTTTAATATTAAAATAGCTTAAACAGTATGGGTTTTTATATAAAAAATAATATACTAAATAATAATAATGGACATATTTGAAGGGAATTTAAGAATAATATCTAGACAAAATATTTATCCAAGTAATATATCAATTTTTAGTATAATACCTGATGTTAATATTGTTTTTCAATTTAATATAAATGATGCTATACATTATGCTAATTATTATTGCGATAATAAAAATTATCAACATATATTATATGAAATATTAAATAAATCTTTGTTATGGAATATATCATATAATATATCACAATGTTTAACTTTTAATTCATTTGATGTTATATTTAAAGTTAGTATGAATAGTGATTATATTAATATTTATATAGATTCATCATTAGCATTAAATTATTATATATATGATATATTTCATAAATTGCCAAATTATATAGATGACAATAAAAGTATAATTCCTAATAATGAAATGTATACTCCTAATAATGATTTCTTAGTATCACTTTATGATTATCAAAAAAAATCTTTACTTAAAATGATTAATATTGAAAATAATAATATTGATATTAAAATTAATTATGCATATAAATTAAATTTTAATGATAAACATGTTTTATATGATCCCGTTATGAATAAATGCACTAATAATGAATTATATTTTGATGTTCTTACTAATGGAGGTATATTAGCAGATGAAATGGGATTAGGAAAAACAATATCAATGATAGCATTAATACATTATAATCCATTAGTATCTAATACAAATATACACAATAATAAAATAATTACAAAAGCAACTTTAATTATATGTCCTTCACATTTGGCTAAACAATGGGAAAATGAGATAAAAAAATGTAATCCTAAATTAAAAATTTTATTACTATTAACAAAAACTCATCATTTAAATATAAAATATAAAGATTTTATAGATTCTGATATAATTATAACATCACAACAATTTATTATGAATTTTAAATATTATCCAACTATTCATTATCCATTTGATACAACATCATCAAGATTAGATTTTAGTCATAGAAATAATTATTTAATGGGATTTTTATGTAATTGTATATGTGATATTGGATTTCCTAATATATATAATTTAGAATTGCCTTTATTTGAATTTTTTCATTTTCATAGATTAATCTTAGATGAAGGACATGAAATATTTGGGGAAATGTTAATATCAAATTCAGTAAGTAAATATATTTCTAATTGGTTAGCTAATATTAATTCAAATTATTATTGGTATGTATCAGGAACACCATTTATAAATATTTTAAGTGTAATGAATTGTGCAAGATTTATTAATTTAAAATTAATAGATACAGATAGAAATTTATCTTATTCTTATAATAATAATATAAGTGATTCTCCTATAACAAAAAAAATATTATCATCATTTATAAATAGAAATTATTTATGGGAAAATATATTAGATAAAATTTGTATTAGACATAAAAAGAGTGATTTAACTAATCAATTAAATTTATTAGGATTTGAAGAAACTATTTATTGGTTAAAATTAACAGATTTAGAAAAACAATTATATGATTCTAAAAAACATAAAGTATCAAATGCTTATTTACAACAATTATGTTGTCATCCATTAATTATAGAATCAAGTAAAAAAATATTTGGTGATATAGAAGTTAATTTATCACTTATGCAAGATAAATTAATTATATTTCATAAAAATAATTTTGAAACTTATAAATTAAAATTAGAAAGATTAGACCCAACTAAACATGAATATCATATGTTAAAAAAAACTTTTGAAACACAAATGCATGAATCTAAATATTTATTTACAATATTAGAAAATATGAAGAATAATGATAATATTATTGAAAATGAAAATTGTTCTATATGTATGGATGATATTATATCACCAACATTAACTAATTGTGGTCATATTTATTGTAATGAATGTATTAAATTATGTTTATCAACTAAAAAAATGTGTCCATTATGCAAAAAAGAAATTTCTTATAAAGATTTAATATTAATTAATACACCACAAGTTAAACAAGATACAGAAGACCCATTAATAATTAAATATGGTTCTAAATTAGGAAAATTAATTTATTTAATTAAAGATTTAAATAAAATTGATGAAAATAGAATTATTATATTTTCTCAATGGGATGATATGTTAAGTCTCATTGGAAAAACATTATTAGAAAATAATATAACTAATAATTTTGTAAAAGGGAATGTATGGACTAGAACAAATGCTATTAATAAATTTAAAACAAGTGTTGAAGATAAAGTTATTATGTTAAGTTTAAAAAATGCCGCTTCAGGAACTAATTTAGTAGAAGCAACACATATATTTTTTGTTGAACCAATTAATGCACCATTAGAAGAAATAAAATCAATAGAAAGTCAAGCTATAGCAAGAGCTTGTAGAATAGGACAGAAACAAAAAGTAAATATAATTAGAATATTATTAGAAAATACAATTGAACAAGAAATATATAATAAATATTCTTCTTAATTATTTAAATGCATCGTTATAATAAATAAAATTAATAGAAAGCCAATTATAATTAGAAAATACAATTAAACAAGAAAGTTATAATAAATATTATCTATATCAATAATAATAAAAAAAGTCTATCTTTAAGAATATTAACATTATGTTTAAGCAATATTATATGTTGTTCTAAATCTATTTTTCTCCATCTATTAAACCATTTAGTATTATGATAATTAATAATAGAATTGATATTATCAAAATTATCATTTATTTTATGACATATAACTATAATATATTTAATCAATTCATTATCTTTATTATGAGATATAATTATTTTTTCAATATATTTAAGTTTTAATGGTATATCTAATTCTTCTAATTCAAAAATATAATTGTTATTATTTTTACTAATAAATCTTAAATAATATATAATTTCATTTATATTTCTTATTGATATACTTATTATATATTTTAATATGTCAATACTGAATAATGTCAATATTATTGGTTTTATAGTTAAAATATCTGTATATACTTGAATAGTTTTATACATTATTATTAATTATAAAATAATATATGATGACTTCATAAATAAATTAAAAAATTATTTATACTAAATTCATAAAATAATATATATTATCTCCATAAAATTATCATTATATTTGCTGCATTATTATATATTAACCAAAAATATTATATTATTTTAAAGTTGAAATTAATAATAATATTATAAATTAATTCCAATAATCAATTAATTTATCTGCACCATTATTATAAATAATATCATGACCTAATAACCATAATTCATTTTTAACTTTTTCTAAATATATATTTAATTTAATATTTAATCTCATAGCTTCTATATTTCTAATATAATAAATAATATCAGGAACAATATTCTCATCATAACTATAAATAATATCAAATTCATGTTGCATCAATATAGAATTAGGCAAAACATATCTATTACTACAACTTTGAAATATTGTAAAGGCTGATGAATATGCTACTGAGGCTATACATATAACAGTTTTATTTTTTTCAAATTCTTTTATTAAATATATAATATCAATAGCATCAAATAAACTCCCACCTTGCGAATCTATATAAATATATAAATATTTATCATTAGTTAATGATTGATTATATATTTTATTATATAGGTCATTATTTATAAAACCTTTAATATTTATAATATCAATTGATTTAACAAAATTAAATAATAATAAAAAAATAATAATAATCATTAATAATAATTATTATTATTTAATATTTATATATTTTTTATAATATTTAATTTTGTTAAATCAATTAATATTTATATGTTTTTTATATATTTTTATAATATTATTACTATTTATAATAGTTATGCTACCATCTCATAAAACAATTAAAATTTTTGATATGTAATATTATAAACATTATTAAATACTATTTTAGATGAAAGTTAAAGTCTTTACGACTTTTGATAATCTAATAAAGTTTTTATAGTTATTTAGAAAATATAATTATAATTTTTTTATAATATTTTAAACATGTCATCCCCCCTGACATGTTTAAAATATTATAAAAAAATATCATATTATTTATAATGAATAATACTTTTATTAAATTGTTAAAAGAATATACAAATATAGATCGTGATTTTATTAATATATTCTTTAAAAAATTTAAAATTGGACATGAATTAGATTTTAATATAAAAGATAATGATGTTGCTAAATATTTAGAAATTAGTTTAATAACATTACGTAAAAGATTAAAAAATACATTTTCAAAAACTATTAATTTTATAGAAAAAGTTGATTATATTAAAATAAAAACAGGTCCTACATCTGGTTTAACGTATATGATAAATTATCAATGTTTTGAAAGACTAGCAATGGGAGGTGATACTGAAAAATCTGAAATAGTAAGAATGTATTTTGTAAAAATTAGAGAATTTATAACAGAAAATCAAAAAATAATATATCAATCATTAACTAATTATGATGATTTAAAAAAATATAGTAAATTTGAATCTATTTATTTTTTTGCAGTTGATGAAAGAAAACAAGATATATTTAAAATAGGTAGAACTACTGATATAGTTCATAGATTAAGAAATTACAATGTAGGTAGAATTAAAGAAGTTGAATTAAAATATTTAGCATTAGTTAAAAATTCTATATTAATTGAAAAATGTATGAAATTTAAATTAGAAAAAAATCAAGTTCTAAAAAATAAAGAAATCTATAAAATTGAACCAACTAAATTAAAAAAAATTATAGATGACTGTTATTGTAAATATGTATCAAAAATACAACATAATGATCTTCATGAAGAATTATCATATTTATTAGGATTATATTCATATACAAAAGATAAAATACATATTAAACCATATCTAATTATTAGTCATACGTTATGATTTGTAATATATTATTAATTAAAGTTTAATAATAATCAATTAATTTATCAGCACCATTATTATCAATAATATCATGACCTAATAACCAGAATTCATTTTTAACTTTTTCTAAATATATATTTAATTTAATATTTAATCTCATAGCTTCTATATGAGAATATAATAAATAATATTATTTACAATATTTAAATCATAACTATAAATAATATCAAATTCATGTTGCATCAATATAGAATTAGGCTAAATCGAATAGATTTAGCTACAACTTTGAAATATTGTAAAGGCTGATGAATATGCTACTGAGGCTATACATATAACAGTTTTATTTTTTTCAAATTCTTTTATTAAATATATAATATCAATAGCATCAAATAAACTCCCACCTTGCGAATCAATTACTAAAAAATTAAAAAATTTTTAGTAATTAATAAGTTCAAAAACTATAGTTTTTGAACGAATCTATATAAATATATAAATATTTATCATTAGTTAATGATTGATTATATATTTTATTATATAGGTCATTATTTATAAAACCTTTAATATTTATAATATCAATTGATTTAACAAAATTAAATAAT
>Ga0214921_10005018_pt1 | contig 19001 bp, 17 predicted proteins | sample LL1505_MetaG_FD_177992 | JGI IMG/M metagenome (GOLD analysis project Ga0214921, IMG submission 177992) | Freshwater microbial communities from Lake Lanier, Atlanta, Georgia, United States - LL-1505 | ecosystem: Environmental > Aquatic > Freshwater > Lake | place: USA: Georgia | collected... | reverse complement strand
GCAATTGGTTGCAAATCACGCTCAGGATCATAACCAAGATCTGGGTTCAATATCTTATTCACGGCTAGTGGACCTGAGGTACTTAGACCAATGGTGTAACCATCAGGATCCGCTTTAACAACCGCAGCGGTCCCAACATTTCCTCCAGCGGCAGGTCTATTATCAAATATGAAGCGAGTATTCGTATTACTGCTTACCTTTTCAAGCAGTACACGTGTAACGACGTCACTTGCGCTACCAGCTGAAAAAGGAACGATTACAGTAACAGGTTTATTAGGATAAGTCTGTGCATTTAGATTAAAGCTAAAAATTAAAGTTATTAAACTAATACCTAAAAAACGAAAAAAATTAGTTGTTCGCATAATCAACCTTCCCAGTAATTGAACCAAAACGTTCTTCCATAACCTGCTCTAGAGCCAAACTTGATTTCGTATGAGCCCCTCCACCACGTACACAGTAATCTTTCGCTTTATTAGGCGAATCAGGTTTTTTGCCAGCAGCAAAAGCTTTGGCTTCTTGGAGTAATAACTTTCTAAACCGAATAATTCCAACATCGGTGGGCGATAAATTTTCTTTAGTACGATCTATCACATACCCCTGACTTTCTTGAGCCATCTGGTCTTGTTCAGCAATTCCTCGTATTCCTGTAAATGAAATAGTTTTTTGTTCTTCACGACTCATTAAATAGGAATTACTGCGATTACGAAGTGGCACGTATCCAGGACCTAATTCAGCAAATTGACCGTAGCCACCCTTGATGTATTTCTTTCTCTCTTCATCCGATATTGCTTGGTCTGGATGCCAGGCATAAACATACATCCAGCAACTATGATCGTCGATTGGCACCCATGAGTATCCGTAGTAAGTCTCATTTGGCATCGCTGATGGTGTAATGGAGTGAGTTGGAAGCATGTATTGCGTAAGGCGCCAATAGTGATCACCAGGATCAGCATTTCTAGCGCCACCAATCAAAAATCCAACTTCATGGTCAATGATCTTGAAGCGAGGTGCAGGATCATTTCTTAACCAACGAATACGACTTTCATCTGCGGCAATATTTGAACTATCATCCTTTCGAAACGCTGGCGCTGGCATATGTAAGAAAGAAAAATGCGCCGTATCAAGTGCGCCTTCCATAGAATGCGTCCAATTGCATTCAACTAATCGTTTTGTGACATAGCGATGACTTGGCGGTACTAAACCAGCCTCTAGTTGAGGAACTTCAAATGGCTGAATATCAGGAGGCCCCATATAAGCCCACACCATATCTGCAAACTCTTGGGTCGGATAGGCTTTAATCTTTATTTTTCCGTGATAGGCAGCATCTTTAGGAACGTTGGGCATATCAATACAGTTACCGTGTATGTCGTATTTCCACCCATGATAGATGCAACGAATTCCACATTCTTCGTTTCTGCCAAAGAATAAGTCTGCACCTCGATGTGCACAGAATGGCTCAATTAACCCGGTTTTGCCCTTACTGTCGCGAAATAGCAATAGATCTTCACCCATTACCTTAAGGCGGATGGGTGCACAGTCTGGTTTTGCAACCTCTTCTGAGAGGGCTACCGGATGCCAGTGGCAACGGAGATAGTTGCCCATAGGAGTATCGGGCTCACTGGAATTGAGATATGCATTATCTGTAGCTGAAAGCATGTGTTCTTATCTTATTTAGTGTGACAAAAATTATGGTAATGCAACCAGGTGTTTTTGGGTAGAGAGGCAGGGCGTGTTTAAATATCTTTTTATGAGGAAATTCATATGGCTAAACATTTAATTGGGGTTTACTCTAGTTTATCCCTTGATCTAGCTGAAAAATTAATTGATAAAGCCATAGATCTCCGAATAAAGCACAATTTATTACCCCTAGCCATTGCTGCTTTGGATGCTGGCGGTCATTTAGTGGCATTCCGGCGGGAGGATGGTTGCGGCATATTACGATCGGATATTGCAATTGGCAAGGCATGGGGCTCCCTAGGAATGGGTATGTCAACCCGACAAATTCGTGATCGCTTATCGGATCGTCCAACGTTTCAGTCTGCTTTGGCAGCCGCCTCATCTGGCCGATTTATACCAACACCAGGAGGCGTATTGATTCTTAATCATGAAAGTATTGCAATTGGCGCCATCGGAATAAGTGGTGATGCATCGGATAAAGATGAATTTTGTGCAATCGAAGCTGTCCGAGCAACCGGTTTTACTCCCGAGCCACCTAATCCAGATCAAGACTGGATGAGCAATAAGCTTTGATAGGGAAACTGTATTATTAAAAAAAACTAGATAAATACAGTTAAAAACAAACTAGAAAGTGATTATGAGTACTACTTACGTTATTCAACCCCCAGAGATTCCAACGCTCCCAGTTCAGGGTGATAGTAAGCGTTTTGCAGTCAATCGTATTTACTGCGTGGGCCGTAACTATGCAGATCACGCAAGAGAGATGGGGCATGACCCGGATCGTGAGCCTCCATTCTTTTTCATGAAGCCTGCTACAGCAATTGTGACCGATGGTAAGAACATGGCCTATCCCTCTTTATCAAATGACGTCCACCACGAGATTGAAATGGTCGTGGCACTGGGTAAGGGTGGAGCAAACATTCCTGCAGATCGGGCACTCGACCATGTTTGGGGTTATGGGGTTGGTCTTGATATGACCCGCCGCGATCTTCAGGGGGAAGCAAAAAAGATGGGCCGTCCTTGGGATACTGGGAAAGCCTTTGATCAATCAGCACCATGCTCAGCCCTAGTGCCAGTTAGCCAATGTGGTCACCTTGCAAAAGGACGAATCCATTTAAAGGTGAACGGACAGATAAAGCAAGATGGAGATTTAGCAATGATGATCTGGAATGTACCCGATACGATTGCTTACCTATCCACTCTTTTTACACTGATGCCTGGCGACTTAATATTTTCAGGGACCCCAGCCGGTGTTGCCGCGGTAGCGCGGGGAGATGCTCTGGAAGGCCACGTTGATGGATTACCAGTTCTCAAGACCATGATGGTCTAGATTATTTAGAGCTCTGTTTGGTTCTCAATCGAGAATAACTTTAGCGTATCAAGATCAACATGATCGAGGGCATTGAGATGAGTGCTCTCGAGTTTGATGAGGGGTGCACAACCATTTGCAAGTGCTTCTTGCCAACGGGTAATGCACAAGCACCATTGGTCACCTGCGCGTAGACCCGGAAACTGATATTCAGGGCGCGGTGTAACAAGATCGTTGCCGCGTTGGTAACTAAACTCTAAAAACTCGTCGCTCATAATGGCGCATACCAAATGCAAACCAACATCCTCTTGATTGGTTTTGCAGCAACCATCCCGAAAAAATCCTGTAAGAGGATCAAACGAGCAGGGGACCAAAGGCTGCCCAAAGACATTACGAACAATTTCAGGCATTACTTTCCCCTCCACTGGGCTGGCTGACCTGCTAAGAATGAAGTCACTCCTTCTTTAAAGTCAGAACTACCATAAACCTCGCGGATTAAATCACTGCAATCGGGTAAGGAGTGATGAATGACCCGAGCCATCATCTGTTTGGATGCTTTCTGAGTGATAGGCGCTAAGACCGAAAGCTGTTCTGCTAAGTCAAGAGCCATCTGTTCGAGTTGCTCTTGCTCCCCCATCTTATAAATAAAGCCTTGAGCATGTAGCTCGGTTGCTGAGACTAGTTCTGCTAAAAGTAGCATGCGTTTCACAATGGCAACACCCAGGTGAGACACTAACCAGGCAATATTGCTGGGTGATAAGGTATTACCAAGGGTGCGCGCAATCGGCACCCCAAATTTAGCGCCGGGGTTTGCAATTCGAAAGTCACACAAAGAAGCAATCGCTAAGCCGCCACCAACGGCTAATCCATCAATAACCGCAATCGTTGGCATACTTAATTGCTGAAGGGGGCTGAGGTAATGATCGATCAACTTCTCGTACCGCACCCCATCTTCACCATCCTTAAACGCGGTGAACTGGGCAATATCACTTCCAGAGACGAAAGACTTCCCCCCGATACCACGCAATATCACTACACGTATTTGGGAGTTTTGGTTAAGCGCTAGACAAATAGTGCGTAATTGCTCATACATCTCCTGGGTCATCGCATTGCGCGCGGTCGGCTGATCAAAAAAGAGATGGGCAAACTTCCCTTTGATCTCTACATACACACGAGCACTGGTACTCATACGGCAAAGGCCCCTTGTTCTTCTAATGCTTTAATTTCATCCGGCGTAAAGCCTGCCTGCGTGAGAATCTCTTGTGTGTGCTCACCCAAAAGAGGAGGGTGGCGCCGCACCTCTTGGGGAGTGCCTTGCATCTTCACCGCAAAACCAATGTTAGGTACTTTACCTTCTAGCGGATGATCAATCTCAATACACATTTGACGATGCTTGCCATGTTCACTCTCAAATGCCTGTGGATAGTCTAAGATCGGACCGGCTGGAATACCGTGTGCCAAGAGTAAATCAATCCACTCATCAGCATTTTTTAAGGCAAAGGAATTCTCAAGCTCTTGGATTAATTGCTCACGCTGGCCTAGACGACCTGCAATAGTTTGGTACTCCGCCTTTTGTAAGAGATCGGGACGTTCTAAGATCTCACAAAGTTTTTGCCAGAGTTTGTTATTGGTTGCACCCATTACAAAATAACCGTCCTTTGCTTTGACTGCTTGATATGGAGCGGTCATACGATTTGCCGTTCCCAAAGCAACCGGTGGATTGCCTGTGCCCCAGTACTCTGAGGTATCCCAGATCGAGAACGCCAATGCCGAATCAAATAGGGATGCGTCAATATATTGACCTTGACCGGTATTCTTGGCACCAATGTAGGCAGAGAGGGCAGCGTAGGTTGCAAATAGTGCGCATCCAATATCAGCAACGGGTACACCAGCTTTCACGGGTTTGCCATCGCCATTACCAGTCACACTCATAATGCCAGACATGGCCTGCGCCATTAAATCAAAACCAGGGCGCATTGCCCATGGTCCACTTTGACCAAAACCCGAGATGCTAACGTACACGAGCGCAGGATTGATCTTGCTCATGACTTCATAACCAACCCCTAAGCGTTTCATAACACCAGGACGATAGTTTTCAACCAAGATATCAGCTTCTTTGACAAGCTTAAATAAAATAGCTTTACCTGCTTCTGATTTGAGATTAATTGCAATACTTCGTTTATTACGGTTCATGTTGAGGAAGCCCATGCTATCGGGCCCCTTCATTTTGAATCCCATGGCACCGCGGGTTTGATCACCACTACCTGGCGGCTCCACCTTAATGACATCCGCCCCCATATCGGCTAGCAACATACAGGAGTAAGGGCCAGCCATGACTTGACTCACATCAAGAACCTTCACACCCATCAGGGGGAGCGGGCGTTTTGTACCTGGGGCAGAAGGACTCATGACTGCATTCTAAACATAAAACTATTTTAAGTTTGTGTGAATTGCTCAAGTAAAATCAACTTAATGAGATTTCGCTTACTAGCCCCATTTTAAAGATAATGCACTTATTATCAGTGATGACGAGTAACTTGAATCGAAATTTAAATTACTTAATACGAAGAGTGCTTATTGGGCTAGCCATTCTGCTTAGCACTTTTTCTGTTTATTCTCAAACGAATTCATCATGGCCTCGTGAGACCATTCGTATAGTGGTGAGTTTCACACCTGGGGGCGCACCAGACACTCTTGCGCGTATTTTGGCAGAGGATTGGCAAAAGACCTTGGGTATTCCTATTGTGGTCGAGAACCGTCCTGGTCATGGTGGCAATATTGGCGCAGATCTAGTTGTTAAGAGCAATCCAGACGGCTATACCTTATTGATTGGGACGGTAGGTATTCATGCGATTAATGCCGCTCTTTATGAGAAGTTGTCCTATGACCCCATTGCGGACTTCACACCCATTAGTTTTCTGGCAAGTACCCCAAATGTTCTGATTGTTAGCAAACAGCTAGGCGTTCAGTCTCTCAAAGATCTTATTGCCCTAGCTAAGGCAAAGCCTAATGAGTTGACCTTTGGCTCGTCAGGTACTGGAACATCGATTCATATGTCGGGGGAGTTATTTAAAGATTTGGCTGGAGTGCAAATCAGGCATATTCCTTATAAGGGTCGAGCTCAATCCTTGCCAGATCTTGTAAGCGGACGGATCTCCATGTTATTTGATAACTTGGCATCTGCTTTGCCATTAATCAGAGCAAATGAAGTGACTGCATTAGGAGTAACAACACTAAAGCGATCGCCATCAGCTCCAGATATCCCAACTTTGGCTGAGCAAGGTTTAAAAGGGTTTGAGGCGATATCGTGGTTCTCATTAATGGCCCCAGCCAAATTACCTAAAGATATACAGGGGCGGCTTAATCATTTAACTGTTCAAACCCTATCTAAGCCAGAGATTCGGTTACGGCTCATCAACGGGGGGCTCGAACCGAATCCAGGAAGTCCTGAGGAGCTCAGTCGTTATATTCAGCAAGAAGCCACGAAATGGCGCAAAATTGTCCATCAATCTGGTGCCAAAGAGCAGTAATGTCAGCCTAAACCCCTTCTCAAGCGTTAAGTAGTAGGAAGCACCTAAAGCCCATGGCCACTAAAGGAACTTATCATGCATTATCTGTATCTATCCCATAAACATATCACCGCAATAACTGTTTCCATCCTCCTAACTGCCTGCGTCTCCGCCCCAACAGGACCTACGATCACGATCATGCCGAGGGAGGGTAAATCTTTTGACGAGTTTAAGAGGGATGATGACGAGTGCCGTAATTTTGCCTCCAAGTCGGTTCAAGATGGCAATACCGCGGCCTTAAAGGAAGGTGCTATTAGTGCCGCTACTGCAGCTGCCATAGGTGCAGCAGCCGGGGCAATGTACCAAGGCGGTAGTAGCAAGAACGTTGGCACAGGCGCCGCAATAGGGATGGTAGGTGGTGCTGCTGTTGGAGCAATGGGCGCATCGAATAAAGAGACCCAAGCACAAAATCAATACAACACGGCGTATCAACAGTGTATGTATACCAAAGGCAATCAAGTGCCCGGTTTCAAACCAGTCAATGAGTTTAAGCCGATTAAATAGCTTTTCCAACTTCCCTATAACCAGCTAAGAATCTTAGAGATTTTTGAGCTGCCATCGTCGTACAGAAATTGGATTTCACATTCGCTGATGATTTCAGCCTTTTTCAAGATGCTGGGACCATGGGGGAGCTCAATAAAAAAATACTGTTCATTGCCCCAAGGGTTAATAAGATGTAAACTAAAATTGTTATTTTGATCAATTGATAAATTATTCTCGATTATCACTATAAAAGTGTCTGCTATGGACCTTCTAACAAATTACTTTAATTTTGCTGAAAGTCGAGACAAGATTCAACTTAAATACAAGGTGACTCATCGCGAATCCATCATTCTTCGAATGATAACTAGCGCCCATTATAAGGGCCATGAATTAACAGTGTCTGATGTGATACAGCAAAAATCCATTGCATCACCCGCAACCTCTCATGCTTCTCTGAAGTCGCTCATTGAGAATAAATTAATTGAGAACAGGCCATGTACCAAAGATGCACGGGTTAAGAAATTAATACCGACAGAGAGAGCAATCAAGCTATATAAAGAGCTTGGCATGTTATTAGTTAATAACAAAAAGTAGCGCTAGACAGTAACCGGCGGATTCGTTTTCTCATAGTAGCTTGCTGTTTTCTTAAAGATCCAGAGCAACAGGGCAGCAGCTACCGCTAAACTAACACTATTAGCAATCCAAAATCCATTGACCCCTTGCAGCAAGGTTGGCGTGTTACCAAACACATTAAAACCCAATAGATAGCCACCACCAAGACCGATACACCATAGCGAGCCAGCATACACAATCATCGGTAAAAAAGAGATACGATAAGCCCGCAGGATAAAGGCTGCGATTACTTGTACAGAGTCAACCAATTGGTAAAAGCAAATAAATAAGAACAGAGGGGCTGCCAGCAACTTGACATCGGGGGTGGGGTCATACAAATCAAGTAACTGAAAACGGAGTACCCAAACCAATAAACCAATCACAATACATAAGCCCCCTGTAAATAATACGGATGACCAACCAATTTCCTCGGCGCGATGTTGTTTGCCCGCACCAATCGATTGGGAAACGAGAGTCATGGTCGCAATTGCTAATGAGAGTGGCACCATATAGATTACCGTTCCTAAATTAGCCACGATCTGATGGCCTGCTAGGGTGGTGGTCCCAAGACGAGCAATAAATAGGGACATGAAGGTAAAGGATGTAACTTCAATGAAATAACTCAAACCGATGGGTGTGCCTAGGCGCAATAGGGTTGCAATACGATGCCAGTTGGGCCAACTAAAGCGCTCAAAAATAAGAAATGGTTTATAAAAACAACCCCAAAAAACAATCATCAAAATTGAAAAAAACCATAACCAATTAATGATGACGGTAGCAACTGCGCAACCGGGTCCACCCATCGCATCAATGCCAAAACCACCATAGATGAAGAGCGCATTGAGCGGAAACTTGAGCCCCAAACCAATCAGTTGAACAATTGTGATGATGCCCGGCCTAGACACTGCGTTATGGAACGACATTAAGACTCGCATCCCCATACTGGCAGGTAGACCCAAGGCAAGGATTTGTAAATATAAGCGGGCCTTGTTCTCTAAATCTGGATTAACCTGCGAGATCGCAAGCAAGAGATCGGCATTTAATAAAATTAAGCTGCCAACAATGGTCAATCCCACCGCCAACCAACCTGCTTGGCGGACTTCTTCTCCTATCTCAGAATAACGCTTTGCTCCAAAGAGCTGACCAGCAATAGGAGTTAGGGCTGCAATCACCCCAGTCAGGCCGACATAGACACTAATAAAGATTGCGCTGGCCATCGCTAACGCCGCGAGATCCTCAGAGGAATAGCGCGCGGTCATGGCGGTATCTAAAACGCCAAACGCAATTACGGCAAGCTGACCTACTAAAAGAGGACCTGCTAATTTAAGAAGCTCAGGAACATCTACTCGCAGGCGCGAAATTCTGATGAAACTCATAGGGAACTAATTAGCAGAGATGATTTAACCCATCCATTGACTAACGGGGGCAGCAGCATCTTGAAGAGGTTGGGAAATGATATCAACAAGGGCGGGTGCACCACTTTCGATTGCCTTCCTTAGAACAACATCCAGCTCCAATGGATTTTCGACTCGCCATGATTGAATACCGTATGCTGCTGCAACTCGAGCATGATCTGTTCGCTCAAAGTCGACTGAAAAATACCGCTTGTCGTAGCCCGATTTCTGGCTTGCCTTAATCCATCCATAGACTGAATTGGATATCACGATCATTAGAATTGGTAATTTACGACGCGTGATGGTCTCTAATTCGCCAACAGTAAAGCCAAAACTACCATCCCCCATAACGGCAACGGATTTTAAGTTAGGACGCCCAATTGCTGCGCCAATTGCTGCAGACATGGCATAGCCGAGGGCACCGTGCGCGCGGTTTGTAATGAAATGACGCCCAGGAAGATCAGATAAAAAATAAGCAGAAAAGTAGGGGCATGGAGTTCCCGGATCAGCACAAATGATCGCATCTTTAGGTAATAATCGATTTAGACTATGAACAATCCGTTCAGGAACAATAGGACTGTCATTGGATTGAGCTAATTGTAGAAATGGAGCGAATTTTTCTTCTTTTCTTTGAAGGCTTAACGTTTTACCATCAACAACATTCTTAGTGCGATTGACAATCTGTTTTTGAAGTAATGCGTTGATTAATTCCAAGGTTAGCTTAGCGTCTCCAAAGAGAGGGGCATGAGTTTTGTAGTTAACGCCTATCGTATTCGCATCAATATCTAAATGAATGATGGTGGTATTTGGTGACGGAAAGCGCCAATGCTCAGTAGTCGTTGAGCCTGCACGACAGCCAATAAAAAACACTAGGTCGGCTTGAGCGACAATACTACGCGTTGCAATCACTCCACCGTTAGAGCCAACTACCCCAGCATTTAGAGGATGGTTGCCTGCAAGACTACCTTGACCACTCACAGTTGTACACACTGGCATGTTCAAGAGTTTGACTAAATCTGCAAGAGCTGCTTCGGCACCTGAAATAACAACGCCACCACCACAAATAACAATCGGTGAATGTGCTTGCAAAAGAAGATCTACAGCTTTTTGTATGGCTGGTTCACTGGGTATAAAACGTTGTGCTGGAAAGGTCTCATGACCGTCTTGGGCCCATAGCTCTGTCTGAGAGACCTCGTGTTTCTGGACATCGTGTGGAAAACAAATATGAGTTGTACCCGGTCGGCCCGTTGTCATTTCTCGAAAAGCAGTTCGAATCGCGCTGGGAATCTGTTGAGCTAAATGAATAGTGGTATTCCACTTTGTCAGGGGCTTATATAGGGCTTCTTGATCCAGTTCTGTAAGCGGAAAACGGCCTCGCGAGCTTACGGGTACATCTGATGTGATACCTAAAATCGGAATAGAGGACTCATTAGCTTCGACGAATGCAGGTAATAGATAAGTAGCGCCACCGCCACTAGGCCCCTCGCATACTCCAACTCTATTTGTGACTCGCGCATAGGCATCTGCCATATAGCCTGCACTGCGCTCATCTCTTGTGAGCACATGATCCATTCCATGATCTAGTCGATATAGAGCGTCATAAAATGGCAGGCTGGTATCTCCGCATAATCCAAATAGATGCTTAACTCCGTAGAGCTCTAACATCCTTACCATGGCCTCAGCACCATTGAGCTTCATATCACTCAACTTAATCTTCCAACTTAAGTTTGGTTGTTTTAACAAACTGAGACCAGCGATCAAATTCTTGCTTGGTATAGCGTTCGGCAGATGGGCCGTCACCAGCAAGAACTTCAAAGCCGCCTTGGGTTAACTTTGTTTTAATCTCAGCATCATTTAAAACAGCTTGAAAGTCAGCCGTTAACTTGCTAACAGTATTGCTTGGTGTGCCGGCTGGTGCAAACACTCCAATCCATGAATATGCCTCAAATCCGGGAAAGCCGGATTCTGCAACGGTAGGTGTATTGGGTAAATCGGGAAGCCTCTTAAGGCCCGTCACGGCCAATGGTTTCATTTTATCTGCTGCAATTTGTCCTTTAACAGCGGCATAGCTCAAAAGGGTTAAGCTAGCTATATTGCCAACAACAGCAGCAATTGCAGGGCCACCGCCACCATATGGAACATGAAGAACATCCACTCCAGAACGACGTTTTAAATCTTCCATCGCTAAGTGATTCAGCGAGCCTACCCCAGTAGAGGCATAACTAAAGTTTGGACTTTTTCTTGCGGCTTCTAAAAAACTACTTAGATTACTACCAGGTACTGATGGATTAGCTGCAATAACTAAAGGGAAGCGAACTAATAGGGCTACTCCAGTAAAGTCTTTAAAGGTATCGTATGGAAGCTTCTTAACTATTGGGTTAATGGCATGATTATCGAAACTAACCAAAAGGGTATTGCCATCCGGGTTAGCACGAGCTACAAACTGGGTAGCGATTTGACTCGCAGCACCCGGCCTATTTTCTACTACAACTGGACGACCAATGCGCTCTGAGAGCTTAGTTTGGATAGTGCGCGCCGTGATATCGGTACTGCCACCGGGTGGGAATGGCACCACAAGGGTGAGCGGCTTATCACTTTGCGCATAAACAAAATTGGCTAGAGAAAGGCTAAGTAGTAAGCAAGATATACCAATAAGCTCTCTTCGGATATTACGTGTTTTAATCAAAAAAGTGTTTTGCATGTTGTAGGCCTCCTAAATTTTCTTTTAAATACTTGTTTGTAATACTGATTAATTGATCTAGTATCTGAATCTCTACCAAGTTTATCTCAGGTAATAACTGATCATTTTCTTTAAGAGAAAGCATTACGTTCTCCAATTGAATCTTGAGAAAATTATTAGACACCTCTTGATAAGGCGCCAACTCAAGCAATTGATTCAATGTGCGAGCCAGCGTATGAGGCGATTTGCAGAATATTTCAATATTGACCAAAGATTTTGCTTGATTTTTATGGGATTGCCATTCTTTATTCCATACAAAATCAGGTGTTCTATGTTCGCAAAAGTAGATTCTAAGACCATGGATTGGCTGTTCCGCAAAACGAACAGTCTTGAACTCCGCCATCACCTCTTTACCCTCATAGTGAGCTGAGCGGTTAAGATTTTGTACTGGATATACTTTAAATCCAAGGCTTACTAGCCGTTGATAAGTACGTTCGGCATCATTTGTTTTAAAAACAAGCGCGTCTAGTCCATAGTCCAAATCAGCTATTTCTTTTCTTGCGAGTGGCTTGTAAGCCTCCCATCCAAGTAATTCAATATAAGTAGAATCAAGAACAATCAGCCGATTGATTGAGCCTAGATTATGTTTTGCAAGGGGAGTTAATTTAAATCCAGATTGCTCAAATTCTCGAACAAAATCAGATAAGCGCGTTCTTGCAATTATAACCAGGTGATCAAACGTATTATCGGATGCCATGGACATAAATTAGTTAGGCAAGACCTGATACAAACGCAAGCGTTCTGAGCGGTCGGCTGCACGTCGATCTTCCCATAACAGTTTGAGTTTTTGATCATTAAGAGCGGAGAACGCAGACGCAGTACTGGCGTTGTGAGTAAGCATATAAGGGCAATTGGGGTTATCGGCCAACGGAAGCTTTGTAAAGTAAATAAACGATGCCAGCTGCGCTTGACCCAGGTTACTAGAATCGATGCACTTTACGTCTGCAGGCACTGCTTTGACCAAACGCTCAGCCACAAAACGATAGGTCTTGGCATAGTTAATGGTGGGGAGCCACAAGGTCATCAAAAGAACCCACATTAGTGTTGTGCCGGACGCCGAGATAATTAAGCACCGCCAAATAACTTTGGGCGCACGTGAGGTACGCCATTGCACCACCCACAACCAAAGAGCTGTGATGATTAGTGCAATGATCAAGGTCAGCAGACTAAACTGAGCTTCAAATCCAGGAATGTACCGCGCCACATTAGCAGCGATTGGCGCAGGGTAGCCAGTGGTCTTGGCAAACCAAATCAACCAAATAGCAATTGCAATGAGTGTAAAACTCAGCATTGCAAACCAATCAATAAAGCTGATTACACTGCGACGCAGAATCGGAATACTAAAGGCTGCCAATATTGCCATGGGTGGTATTAAAACAATCAGGTCATGTTCATTCGCATCGACTCGGAATAGGACATACACAAAACCAGCGAGCAATAAACCCACTGGTATGCACAAATGCGGTGCTCGCCATGCGCCCGCATCATGATTCCTACCCCAGTGAACCAGGGACACCAATGCCAAAGGCCAAACCGGCCAAGCGTATGCCCAAAAATTAATACTTAAAAATTGCAAGGAGCCCCAAGCTAGGTAGCGATGCATAGGTGGGGTATTTGTCCATCCCTGTAGAGCAGACTCTTGCAGCTCCGGGCTTAAGTGAAACAAGTGCCATAGGAATGGCCAGATTCCAATACCTAGAATGGCAATCACACTTGAACTTAAGGTCCACCGAAAACGAAGCTTTACTTGACAGAGTAAAACCGCAAGACCAATCGCTAGGGCTATTAAAACGGTTAGAGCCCAGTTACTCGACAGCCCCAGAATCACTAAACCCAATCCGGTCCAGGTTCCGCCTTGCCAAGGTTTATCTAAGCCCCGAACCGTGCCATACAAAATAATGGAGAGACCCATTAAGTGCGCCATCATCGGTGTGGTCTCGTGCGAGCGCTGCGCTAAACCCACGCAGGCCAAGAAAATCAGTAAGGCACCATCGGCTAAGGTCATGCCATAGTCGCGCTTATTAGGTTGGCCACCTAAGGCAAAACTCATCGGCTGTACTTCTTGACGGCGTCCGAGCAAGTACGTGGCATACCAAATAGCAATGGCCGAAGCAAAAAAGCACAGCGCAGTATAGAGACGGGCCGCATTAGCATCCCCAATCCATGAACCAAAAAGATCCATGAGGGAGGCGCCTAACCAGTAGGGTAGCGGTGCGCCCATGGAGAGATCGCGTCCTGAAAGTCCGGGTACTAGCCAATCTTGCCAAGAGCCGGTATGTAAGGTCCACATCACCCCAAAACCAATCGAGTCCTCATTTTTCCAGGGGTCGCGACCAAAAAGACCAGCTAGACCATAAATAATAGTTAGCGCAAAGATCACAATGCGTGGAATGGAGACGGTGGCGGCTGCAGTGAGTTTGACCATGCTAATTAATGATGCATAAATACTAGAGTGATCTCGGTAAACAGAAATAAAAAAGGCAGCAAACGCTGCCTTGGGTAAATCAATTCAGGATAAACACAACACCGAAGCAATTACTTCGCTTTCTTGGAAGCCACTTTCTTGGCAGCAGGTTTATCGGTCTTCTTGGCAGCAGGTTTATCGGTCTTCTTGGCTTCAGCAGCTGCAGCGCGCTTCTCAGCAGTTTTTACAGCGCCATCACCGGTGGCCTTAGCGGCAGCTTTACCACCAAATTTCTGACGGAACTTCTCAACCCGACCAGCCGTATCAATAATCTTCTGCGTACCCGTAAAGAAGGGGTGTGACTCGGAAGAGGTCTCAATTTTGGCTAGGGGATACTCATTGCCATCTTCCCACTTGATTTTCTCTTTGGTATTGATGGTAGAGCGAGTTTTGAAGCTAAAGTTGTTAGAAACATCAACAAAAACAACTTCGCGATATTCTGGGTGAATGCCTGGTTTCATAATTAGTATCCATAGTTCGGGTAGCCGTTGAGGATCAAAAAACCGTGTTTCCTCAATACTTGCCCAAGGGTGTCAAACAGCAAAAGCAAAATTATGCCACAAAATCAATAAGAAAGCCTCAAAACTACCCTCGAAAGCCCTTAACCACCGCGGCGCATGAGATCAAAGAACTCCGCATTGTTCTTGGTTGATTTGAGCTTATCGACAATAAAGTTCATGGCCTCGATCTCATCCATATCGGCTAAGAGCTTACGTAGCACCCAAATCTTCTGAAGATTCTCGGGCTTCACCAAGAGTTCCTCACGGCGGGTACCTGATTTATTGAGGTTGATGGCAGGATAAACACGCCGCTCTGCTAGGCGACGCTCTAAATGAACTTCCATATTGCCGGTGCCCTTGAACTCTTCATAGATCAAGTCATCCATACGGCTACCGGTCTCAATTAAAGCCGTTGCCAAAATAGTGAGTGAGCCACCTTCTTCAATATTGCGAGCCGCACCAAAGAAACGCTTGGGACGTTGTAGCGCATTGGCATCAACACCACCAGAGAGTACTTTGCCCGAAGACGGCACCACAGTATTGTAGGCACGCGCTAAGCGTGTAATCGAGTCAAGCAAAATAATGACATCTTTTTTCATCTCAACCAAACGTTTGGCTTTCTCAATCACCATCTCAGCAACTTGCACGTGACGAACAGCGGGTTCATCAAACGTAGAGGCGACCACTTCGCCATGGACCGAGCGTTGCATCTCAGTCACTTCCTCAGGCCGCTCATCCACCAGCAAAACAATCAGAATTGCTTCAGGATGATTTTGGGAGATCGCGTGTGCTACATGCTGCATCATCACGGTCTTACCTGATTTCGGGGAGGAGACGATTAAACCGCGCTGACCAAAACCAATCGGCGAGATCATATCGATAATGCGGCCAGTCAGGTTCTCTTCGGCCTTGATGTCGCGCTCTAGAGAGATGGTGCGATTAGGGTGGAGCGGTGTTAGGTTCTCAAACATGATGCGGTTTTTGAGATCCTCTGGCGCCATGCCATTAATCTTGTCGACCTTCACCAAGGCAAAGTAACGTTCACCTTCTTTGGGCGTGCGAACCTCACCCTCAATCCCATCACCCGTGTGTAAATTGAAGCGACGGATTTGTGCAGGGGAGATATAAATATCATCGGGTGAAGCCATGTAGGACGACTCGGGCGAGCGCAAGAACCCAAAGCCATCGGGCAGAACCTCTAAGACTCCGTCCCCAAATACCTGTTCTCCAGCCTTAGCTCTTTTTTTAAGGATCGCAAACATGAGCTCTTGCTTACGCATGCGCTGTGTGTTCTCGATCTCGAGGCTAGCAGCCATCTCAAGGAGTTGGGAAACGTGGAGTACTTTAAGTTCAGTCAGTTGCATGGTGTGCTTATGGTTCTATTCAATCGGAAAGGGAAAAAGGGGGAGAGGAATGAGGGGGGGTCTTGGGATTGCCAATCCGATGGATAAAACGGCAATGCAAAAAGAGTAATAACGAATTTAGCTTAAATCGAATCAGTAATCAGAGAGGTAATTAATTTGGGGGAACAATTGGAATTTGGAGGGAGAGTCTCAAAGAGCTCTTCATTGAAATGTAATCTTACACCATAAACACTTAAAACCAGAATACTTTAGGCGGCTTGGTTTAAAAACAACATCAGGCTCAAGTTCTGAGCCTGATATCGGTCATCCTAGCAAACGCTATGGAGCACTCTCAAATATTGCTATCGATGAACGCCGATAACTGGGATTTGGCTAAAGCACCCACTTTTTGGGCTGCAACGGTACCGTTTTTGAACAAAATGAGGGTAGGAATACCCCGAATATTGAACTGGGCAGGAATGCCTTGGTTCTCGTCGACATTCATCTTGGCAATCTGGATACGGTCGCCATACTCGACGGAAAGCTCCTCCAAAATCGGCCCAATCATCTTGCAGGGGCCACACCACTCAGCCCAGAAGTCGAGCAAAACGGGCTTGTCTGCTTTTAGAACGTCTTGTTCAAAAGATGCATCACTTACATGTTTAACACCGGCACTCATGAATATTCCTTATCAATGGGATGATTTGGCACAGCTCTCGTCGGAAAGCGCCCCAAGCCCTTATATTATCAATAAGCTGTGACCATTGCCCAATTCCCCTAGAACGATTGCAAAATAAGCACGCGCCATGCGAACCCTTACCATTACCCCCAATCAAAATGCTCTAGCAGAGATGGCCGAGCATATTTGGGCAATTGCTAAGGCCAGCAAGACCAGACCACTGGTAATCCTTCCTACGGCAGGCCCCAATGCGAGTTTGCGTCAAGCCCTCGAACGTCTGCGTCCCACCGCAGACCCAGCGAGCATTATGTTTCTGCCAGAGGTGCACAGTTTGAGTGATTGGCTAGAGTTGGCACCAGACATCTTCCTGATTCCCGATCAACAATCACAAACCGAGCGCATCTTACAAACCTATGCCTCCGTCGGCGCTAACCCAGAGTTGCAAACGTGGTTTGCAACTGAAGGAGAGGGTGGGGCATGGAGTCTTGCACAAGCCATTGTGAGTGCCTGTGATTTACTGTCGCAAAGTATCGTGCCACATTTATCGTGGGATCCTCACACACTAGATCTTAAGAGCGATATGCACAAGCTCGAGTCTGCCTTGCAACGTGCAATTGATACGGCTTACCCAAAGTTAGCCCACGCCTTAGTGAGTAAGGAAGCCAATATCCTCCTAGCATTCTGGCGATATCTCGGCTCGGTTCGTGATCCCATGATCCGGAAACATCTGGCCTTAGCATCCTATGTGCAACAGTTTGCACACCAAGAACAAGCTCGTAGGCCTTTGATTTGGATTGAGACCATCGAACCACAGGCAGCCCAAGCGAGCATGCAATCTCAATTCTTGGAGGCATGCGCACATCACATACCCGTTCATCGACTACAAATGGATTGGAGCTCGATTGCCCTATGGCCTGAGGCCATTCGCGCAGAAGCTACGGCGCAGGATGATGCACAAGTACTCAGTAATTGCAACACCTTAAACACCCAATCGATTCAATGTATTAGTGCTAGTCGTTTTGAGGACCTCGCTTGGGAGGCAGCACGACGAATTGAAGCGCATCTTAAGGAGGGCCGTAAGCACATTGCCTTAGTGGCACAAGATCGATTGTTGGCACGCAGAACCCGCGCGCTACTCGCTCGTTTAGGTTCTGGCGTAAGCATTGCCGATGAGACCGGCTGGAAACTATCAACCACGCGAGCTGCCGCGGCACTGCATGCGTGGTTAGAATTACTGCGTTCGCCCAGTGAAGGACCAAGTGCCAGCACCTTATTAGAGTTCTTAAAAAATCCTTTTCTGGATCTGCCCCATCTTCTGAATACCCAAGAGAGTCATTGCGATCTTCTCATCACCGAGTTAGAGAACGCCTTACTGATTAAACAGGCGCGCTCCTCCTGGGTCAGTTTCTATCTAGCGATAGAGGCAGGAGCTAGCCCAGAATACGACCCCCGCTTACATACCCTATTGCACGTGATTCGGCAACGGGTTGGGCAATGGCAAAGTAAAGCGATGCAGACCCCGTATTGTGCAAACGCGCTGATTCAACTGCAAGAGGATCTATCGGCTTTTGGGATGAAGCAAGGTTTTGAGCAAGACGCTGCTGGTCTGCAATTACTCCAGATGCTGCACATGCTAGGCCTACAACAAAGTAAATTAGCCCCCCTACGCATGCCCTTAAATGAGTGGCTGATCTTATTAAAAACCGTGATGGAGGAAGAGGTGTACCGAGAGCAGGGTGCACCAAGCCCTGCGCGCGTCTCGATTCTGCCACTGAGCTCCACGCGCTTGCGCTATTTTGATGCTGTCGTGATGGTGGGTTGTGATGAACGGCAGTTACCAGCATATTCAGAGCCGCCCTTATTTTTCTCCGAATCGCTCTGCCAAGTTTTAGGAGGTTCGAGCATTGCTTGGCAATTTCGTCAACAAGCAAGAGATCTCTCGCAACTCATGGCTAGTTATCAGTACATTGATCTTCTCTGGCAAAGTGAGGGCGCCAGTGGCGAGCCATTAGGAGCATCGCCGTGGATACAGCGGCTCCAAAATCACCTACCAAAACTAGCGACACTTCCAGCAAAGGCGGACCAACGGAGCGGAGTGGCAAGACCCTCGACGATGGCAAGCGCGCACCGCTTACCGGGTTTGCCGATGCCAACCCGTATGAGTCCCAGCGCCTACCGGGCTTTGCGCTCATGCCCATATCAATTTTATGTACGCAATTTATTAGGTTTGC
>Ga0214921_10005016_pt1 | contig 19010 bp, 20 predicted proteins | sample LL1505_MetaG_FD_177992 | JGI IMG/M metagenome (GOLD analysis project Ga0214921, IMG submission 177992) | Freshwater microbial communities from Lake Lanier, Atlanta, Georgia, United States - LL-1505 | ecosystem: Environmental > Aquatic > Freshwater > Lake | place: USA: Georgia | collected... | reverse complement strand
CAGAAAAATATAGAGAATATAGTAGAATATATATGCGTGAATATCGAGCAAAGAAAAAAGCAGAAAAGCAATCACAATCCGAAACTACAATAAAAATTGAAGAGAGTCAAAATACACAAGATAATGTAGAACACAATATAAGCAACCAATTAACCACATTGATAATTGAAGAAAAAAATAACTAGCATTCAACTTTTTAATTATGTTTTATGTTTTACTTTTTATATAATTCATATTTCTATTTGCAATTTTACTAAATATTTCCATTAAAATAGATACAATCTTTATAAAAAATTGATTTATAATAGGCATATATAATATTCATTATATAATTTGCAAATATTAAATTAAATAAATTAGTTTGAAAAAATGTTTGCTTCTAGATATCAACGTATTCCAAATAGCAATAACAATAACAATAATGATAATATTAGCAGTGATGATAGTATTTTAGATATGAATAACACTAATACTTCAAATAATGATAACAACAACGATGAATATGATGATGATAATATTCCATTATTGCAAAATAATAATACTAATTCTAGTAATACTAGTAATACTAGACAAAATAGAGATAGACGCCATAATAATGGCAGAAATACAAATCAAAATCAAAATCAAAATCAAAATACCAATCACGGATTAATAATACAATCGCCAATTTATAGGAATTATTTAATTAAAAAAATAATTTGGAATGTATTTGTAATTACTTTATTTGCATCTGTAGGTTTAGCCTTTGTTATATGTGGTTTTAAGGAAACACAAACTGCCAAAAGTAATGATATTTTTAATATTAATCCCCAATATTCATTCTATTATTTTAGTATTTTACTATCATTTTATATTTTCTACATTAGTGTTAATATTTTAACTATAATTATAACATTTCTAGCAAGTATAAATGGTAATGCATCTATTAAAATATTATTATTAAGTGGCACAATATTTCAATTAAATCTAATAATTAAATTATTTATTATGGCAATATTATGTCTTAAAATTATTGATAATACACCAATTTTAATATTAAATATAACTAATCCTGGTGTAGTTAATAATAATGTAGTTGATGTATATATTCCAAAACATACTCAATATATGATTATTGAAATTATAATTTATAGTTGTATTTCATATAATATTGGGTTTTATAATGGTATGATTAGACTACTTTTATAAAATAAATGTAAAAATAAATGTAAAAATAACAATAAATGTAAAAATGTGTTCGGAGAAAAATTACAATTACAAAAGGAAAAAATAAAAGTATCTATTCAATTTGCTATTTTTATTTGTTATTTTTCATTATATCTATATCTTTTTGTAATTGAATAAGTGTATTTTCCATTTCTTTATTTTTGTTCTCTAGACAGATAATTTTTTTAATGAATGATGTTAAATTTAAGTTTTCATTAATAATTTTTTTACAAGATGAACACATTATAAATTCCCATTTATAATCATAAGAATTATATTGTTTTAAGCAATATTTGCTACATTTTTCAATATCATAATCAATATGTTCTACACTCCACTCTATTAATTCTGGTGCATCATAATGGGGATATGGATATTCATATTTATTTTTGGAAACATATTTTTTAGCATGTTCGCAATTTTCTAATAATTCTTTAACAACATTACATAAATATTCATCATTAAGTTTATTTGTAATTTCTTCTTCATATTCATCTTCATAGCCTGCCATTTTATTTAAAATGCAAATATAATAATCCAATTATAATTATCCAAAAGAAAATCAATTTTTTATTTATAGGTTATTAGTTTCTCATTCATATTTCCAAAATTCCCGCATATATATTTCATAACTAGGATTATTATCAAGCCATAGATAATCGCCATCGTCTCTAATGTATTTATCGATAAGAGATATTTTTATAGCATTAGCAACAATATAATAACAGTAATTACCAGAACTATCACCGCCTAAATTAATTAAACCATTATAACCATTATAACATTTTTCTATCTCTATATCTATTTCTATATCTATTTCTTCATCTGAAGAATTATCACATTTATGACAATTGTTTTCGTTAAATACTTTAGAAAATGGTATTTTTAGTTGTTCATTATATAATTCAATGTTAAACACATTATTATTTACAATTACACTAACATTTAATAAATGATTTTTTAAAGATTGTGGCATTTTACATTGATTTTTTAATTCCCACGAATCTATTTCTTCATAAGAATATTTTTTATCTATTCTAATATATTTGTTTCCACAATTTTTCCATTTGCTTCCAATCATTTCTTTATTTCCACTAACTAATATATAATAATAATAATGATATAATAATCCATTACTAGATACTAATTCATATGTATTTATATCAGCAATACTAGGTTTCAATAAAATATCATAATTTGAGGGCTGTTTTTCGTGGATATAAGGACTTGTTTTTAATATCATAAGTAATGTTTCTGGTAATCGAAATGTTTCTAGCCAAGTATAATTATTCATTGTTATTCAATAAGTTATACAATAAGTTATTCAATAAGTTATTCAATAAGTTATTTTATATTACAAATGAATAACAATACTTTTTATATCAATTTTTTATACAAATTTATATCAATTTTTTATGCAAATAAATAATTATTAATTATCACACCATATTAATATTAACAAGTCAAACTCCGTATATCAACTTCCAGTATTTGTTCTTCTAATGGTGTTATTAGCAAGAAATAAATAATATTTTCATTATTTTCTTTTTGTCTGGCTAGAATCTTACTAACTAATTCGATCGGAAGTATTCTTGCTGGAATAAATGCTACATCTATGTTATTCTTTTCTTTTATTTCTGTAAGATTTATACCTAGCACACCTTCTCTATCTTCTACTGGTGCAGTTTTAATATGTTGTAAATAAATTTGCACTAACTCTTGTTTATTTTTATTTATAAAAGTAAGTGCTACATTACGATAATGCATAATTTCCTCCATTAACTGTGTTTCTTCTTCTGGGGTTAAAACTCTATTACCTTCAGCCGGGGTATTTTCTACTAGCGTTGGTTCATTATTTTCTGCAGGTGTTGTATTGTCTGTAGGTGTTAGTTCATTATTTTCAGGATTAGAATTCATTTTATATACCAGAAAGAAATTTAGAAAAACTTCGAAAACTTCAAAAAACTTTAAACTTTAAAAAAAATAGATATATTAAATTATTATTTTGAACGATTTAATTTATAATTTGTATTAGCACCATTACCATTACAAAAAATTAATGATATATACAATATATCTTATTGCCATTTCTTTTTACTATTTATAATGGCTTTATAATGTTTTTCTAATGGTTTTTAGGTCTATAAATATTTGCATTGGATTTTGTATTGGATTTTGTATTGGCAGTAGAATTGGAAGTAGTATTGGTAGAATTACTTGTTTGATTACTAGATACACTATTTCTAGGTTTCCGCCCTATTTTTATAAATCCATCATCATCCGCTTTTAATTCATTAGTATCATTACTCTCTAATCCTTCAAACATATTTTTACGGACAATAACTTCTTTATTGCCGTTTTTCCTTGGATTAATATTGGATACTGTGTTTTGCTTCTGGTTTTGGTTTTGATTTTGATTTTGGTTTTGATTTTGATTTTGGTTTTGATTTTGATTTAAGTTTTGCCTTTGTATTTGATTATTTTTTTGTTGTCCATTTCTGCTGTCTTGATTATCTAGTCTGCTATTTCTAGAATATCTTCTATCATCCTGTCTACGGACTTCCCCCCTTCTATCACCTCTAACCTCCTCTCTATTATTATCATCTCTTTTATCACCTCTAACATCCTCTCTATTATTATCATCTATTTTATCATCTTTTTTATCATCTCTTTTATATCTATTACTAAATTTATTTCTTTGTATTTCAGTTATTTCTGTATTGGTATTATTTACTAGTGTTGCATTTGCATTTGCATTTGCAATATTTTTCCAAGGACTAACCCGAACAGGTTCTATAACAGGAGTAGATACTGCAGGTGTGGGTGCGGATGCTGGTATAGATACTACTGTTTTTGGCACAGGTAATGGCACATCAACAGAAATAGGAACTGGCAAAGTAATATGTACCGGCACAGCAACAGCAACATGTGCAGGAACAATAGATACAGGTTTATTGATAACTTTGATATTTTTGATAATATCTTGTAAATCCAATACTTTAAATTTAATCTTGGTTGGAATAACATTCAAATTATATATCAAATTTAAGCCATCGCTAATACTAGTTCGGCTAGAACTATTTAGAGAATTCCAAATATCTTTACAAATTGTTTCCATCATCCCAATCATAGCATACAATCGGGAATTCAATTCATCCATATTAACCGGCAACCAATCCAAAAAACTATTAATAACATCAAACATTTTAGCAACATTATCAGATACTATAGAATTTGTTATATCAATCTTATAATGTGCCCGTGCAATTGCATTGTTTACAAAAACTGCGTATATAGTTCCATAAATAATACCTATATTTTTATAAGACATAATATCCTTTATATAACTAAAATATGCAATATCTTTGATATTACAATTGGTTTCAAATATTTTACAAGCCTCCTTTAAAAATTGTGAAATATACTGACTAATATATTTTGCTATATTACCATTAAAACCGAATAGAAATAGAATATAATCTTTAGTAAAATTTTCTTCATTTAAGCATTTTTTAATAACAATATCAAAAATATATTTACAATAATCAGGTAATCTACGGGCATTATCTAATAAAATAGATTCGCTGATTTCATTAACAATTGTCATATAATTAGTACCTGTTATTTTATTCATACTTCTATTGATTAAATTAATATTATCATCATTATTAATAAAACGTGAAAGCAATTTTGGGTTTTTCTTTTCACGCCAATTAATCATCGAATTACGTGCAGAATTCTTAATCTCAACATCTATAGATATAACAATATCATTAAGATAATTGGATAATATATCAATAAAAGGATATTTGCCCTTATTAATTATATTACCACAAATATCAAATATTTGCTTTTGATTTTCATAAAAATTATCAATGGATAATGAGTTGGAAAACGCCATATATATTTATTCTAGGAAGATGTTGAATAATAATTAATTGGTAAATTATTAATTATCGATACGTGATAATATTATAATATCAATAACGATATTATTCTAGTTATTTTGCACGCTTAAATATTTAAGATAAATTAGTTTTTAAATTGGTTTTTAAACTGGTAAATTTATCTTGAATAAATATAATATAGTAATAATATAACTTAAGGGAGGAAAGGAAAATAATAAGAAAATAAAAGGAAAATAATAAGAAAATGCCAGGTATTCTAGAAGATGTTTATAAAACAGAAACTAATCTAGCAAATCAATCATTTAATAATGCTAGAAATGCAACTAATACTAACATAATACCCCAGACCGGTTTTAATCAACGAATTCTTAATAATAATAACACTGGATTCCCGCAAGACAATATTCAACGAGAAAGTAATCAACGCGATTTTTTCATTTCACCTTTGAGTGGTCAGTCTGTTAAAAAAGAGGCTTTTCACGATAATATGGTTCCTTTTATTAAAAGTAAAAATCAACATAACCTCAATTTTGATGCTTACAGTAATACATTGGGACGCCACACGGGAAATGATGAAACATATAGGCAAAAAAAACACGAGGTTAAATCTTTTTTTGATGTAACACCTAATAATTCATATCTCTATGGTAGCCCTTCATTCACTGAAACAGTAGGTTTAGACCGTTATGTTGCAAGCCAAAAAAGACAAAATGAAAAACCTTTTCAAGATATTCGTGTTGGACCAGGTCTTGCAGCAGGATACACCGCAATGCCGGTAGGTGGTCTCAATCAAGCTAATGCCCGTGATTATGTTATGCCCTATGGTGTAGACCAACTCCGTGTTTTAACTAATCCTAAAATTACATTTGAAGGGCGTGTAATAGCAGGATTAAAGAGTGGGCAACGTGGTCTACAAGCTAAACCTTTTAAACATCGCCCAGAACGTTATTATAATTCTACACCAGAACGCGGTACTCTTTCTAGTGCTGTTAAAGCATCCCAATTACGTGAAAAATTTTATATGAAACCAACTCAAAAACAAAATCAGAAAGAATATTTCGGTACTCTAGGACAAGCCCAACTTGCTAAACCTCGAAAGGAAGGTGCCTATCGCAGAAGTACTAAGAATAATTATATGAATCCTACCCCTCGTAATGCATATCGCGAAGATGCCTGGACTATTAGTGAAGAAGCCAATACAGAAGGTGTAGGTGATTATGGTCTTTCTAGTATTGAAAATAAGGCAAATGAACGTGATACTACACAAGACCGTTTTCATATTAATAATTTAACAATTACAGTAAAAAAACTGATTACACCAATTACAGATTTCTTTCGACGTACTCGCAAAGAAAATTTCATTGGTAATATTCGCCCAGAAGGTAATATGAACGCCAGAATGCCATCCAAACAAACTATTTATGATCCAAATGATATTGCCCGTACTACAATTAAAGAACAAACTATTGATAACGATTATCAAGGTGCCCTCTCTGCAAATAAGAAAGCCAAAGTATATGACCCCACTGATACTGCACGAACTACTATTAAAGAACAAACAATTGATAGCGAATATGTAGGTATGCTAACTGGTAATAAAAAACAAACTACTTATGATCCAAATGATATTACCCGCACCACAATTAAAGAGCAAACAATAGATAATGATTATATTGGACAACTTTCTGGTGAAAAACACGTTACTGTTTATGACCCTAATGATATTGCTCGAACAACTATTAAAGAACAAAATATTCATAATAAAGCACCATATCTCAATATGAATCCACAACAACCCCGTTCACTGCGAGTATATGACCCAGAAGATATTGCCCGCACCACAATGAAAGAAGTTACCATAGATAATGAACATGTTGGCTTTGTTGGAAATCAACAAGACCTCAAACCTGGTGGCTATACTTCAACCAGTGTTGATATGAAGAATACCAATCGACAATTTCTTACTGATTGGTATTACCAAGGTATTGCAGATGGTGAAGTTGGTACCGGTACTGGTCGTGGTTATCTTGCTGCCCGTTATGACGCTAAAAATACCAATCGGCAATTTCTTAATGATTGGGAATGGGAAGGACCCGCCAAATCATTTTATAATAATCCCGCTAGTTATGATAGTATGTATAATGCCCATATGAATCCTAATCGTGAAGAAATTGCACTAGGACGCGAACCTACACCCGAAAGTGCAAAACTAAATGCAGGTGGTGATTTTGTTAATCTAGAACACCGCCGAATTGAAGCCGACCAAATAAATATTCGCGAACCCGCCGAAACTTTTGTATATGAAGCCCCACCGCAAAAAAATGGTTGCGGATTAACCCGAGTTAAAAGTAAATTGCCAGAAGACTCACAAAGAGCACGAATTAATCCGGAAATATTAGATGCATTCCGGCAAAATCCATATACCCAATCACTATCTAGTGCAGTTTACTAGATTATTAGTTTATGTTTAGGTAAAATAGTTTTTTTTCAGTTTTTTTTTGTTTTTTCTATTAAAAATTGAATTATATTACAATAATATATAAATATAAATATTACTATTTTCTGACAATGTCTGCTGTAGCACATCCACCTATTGAAATTAATATTGATTCTGTTCGGATAGTTACCACTTGTTGGGGTTCTGGAAACAGCAAAACTATTTTTGAAAATGGTTTGTATTGGGAAGAACCAACAACATTCTCAGGATGTTGTTGCGGAGACATTCGTGCACAAGGTATTACTGGACCTTGTATTGTCAATCTGAATATAGACCGCTCAATTAGGCTAGTCAATGGCAAGCCGTTTTCTAATGCAAAGTAGCATATTTTTCAAAAATTGTTGCATTTTTCTTTATTTTTCCAACATTTATAGGTTTTTCATCAAAAATTGAATTATATTTATGTAATATTAAAACATTATTTCCCCAAGTTGTTCCATTCAAACTAGAAATTCAATGTCTGCACCTACTGCAAACTATAGTTCACAAATTTTTCCGACCGATCCTCATTCGATGATTGAGATTTATGTTCCGGATGTACACAACATAATAAGATGCTTTGGTGACGGCAGTACACAAGTTTTTATGATCACTTCCGGAAGCTGCACCGGACGCTTCTTTACAAAAGAATTTTCTGAATGTCATTGCTCAGACATTCGTGCACAGCTTCTTGCACAAGGTATTACTGGACCTTGTATTGTCTATCTAAATAGAGACTGCTCAATCAACCTTGTCAATGGAATTCCCTTTCCTAAAGCAAAGTAGCATATTTTTCAAAAATTGTGCTGCGTTTTGCTTTATTTTTTTTTGTTTTTTAAATGCTTTTTTCAGCATTAATAGGTATTGATATTTATTAAAAAGTTTATAAACATTATTTACCATTCTAACAAGCATACGCAATGTTTTCTAAGTTGAGAAAGTTGTTTAAAAAAGGTTTGTATAGTCGTCTCCAAAACCAAACACCAGAACCAACCCCAGCTCCACCCTCATTGCTACCCCATCCACCCATGACAATTGTATCTCAACGCGAAAATAACCGAAATCTTGGCTCTATCACTTGTGATGGCAACACAAACCAACTCCGTGTTCGAGGTCGTATTATTCATCAAGACCGTGGATGCAATCCATTGTGCCAACATATTCGATCCCAAGGCATTGAGAAAACGAAAACAACTCACGTGTTGCTGAATGAAGATGGCACAATCTATCTGGTGAATGGAATGCTTTGGAGTCAATACAAAGAGCAACATCCAACAGGCAACCTCATGCAATGACACAATATTTGCCTAATCTAATTAGGCATATCATATTTAGTTATATTTATTTTTTTCTTTTTTTAAGAATTCGTTTAATTATTTATTTCAATATTTATTTTTAATTACAGGAAAATTTATTTCTTCTATTAAATTAATAACTAAATTAATTATAACTAAATTAATAAATCTTTATTCTCTACAAATTCAAAATGGCTACTAAAAAACATTCTAGCAAAAAGCATTCTTCTACTAAAAAACATACTTCTGCAAAAAAAAGTATGACAATGAAGCACGATGGCAAAACAATGCATGAATATTGTGTTGGTTGTCAAAAAAAAGTTGATATTCATGATACTCGTGAAGAAACATTCAAGGGTAAAGGTAATAAAACCCGTAAGCGTTTAGTTGGCAAATGTGAAAACGGTCATAAATTCTTTCGCTTTATGAAAAGTGATTAGATATTCCATAAAATATATTTATCTAGAAGCACATTTATTTTCTTACTTTTTAAAAACTTTTACAACATTCAATAAATATATCTATCTAGAAGCACATTTATTTTTCTATTTTTTTAAACTTTTTATAAAATTCTATAATTCTTTTTATAAAATTCTATAATTCTTTTTATAACATTCAATAAAATATATCTACTAATGTATTAGATATAGAGAGCGTTCGTGTTCTATCAAAAATACATATTACTCGGGATGGATTATTTACCCCAGCCAGGAATAAATAGTGTATCTAGCATAGATAAATTGAATCATTATAAAAAAATATTTACTCACAATAAAAAAAAAGATAACACCATATTATTACTCAAGAAAAAGGAATTTGATATTTTCTATAGTTGTAAACGGAAATATCCATTACTAGTATCCGAAACAATTACATCATTAACAGGCAAAACAGACCCCAATGAACCACCAATAGACCGTAGAATAATAGAAGACCCATTTCGAGAAGATATAGAAGTGCCTTCGAAATATCAACATACATTGAATGATTATTTAAAGTATATGGAATATGGTGGAAGTATGGGACATAATGCCCCTGCTGGGCAACATAAAACTAATTTGGAAATATATTATGAGACTTTTCTATTAAGTAATATTACACCGCAAGAAATGGTTTTTAATAGTGGTTTGTGGGTGTTGATGGAAAACTGGTGCAAATATTTAGGAAAACATAATGGGATTACAAATATTCGGGTAATGACGGGTAGTATTCCATCTGAAGAACAGGAATATAATTTAAATGGTGTTAAAATGAATATACCCTTAAAGATGTTTAAAATTGTGTGTTTTGAATTTATTAATAAGCCTGGTATAACTTTCCTAGAAATATTAATTGCTAATAATGCGGCATATTATGTAAGTCCAACTATAAATAAATTTGACTTAAGTCCTTTTCTAGTGGCAGATAAATCATATAATTGGTTTCAAAATTTTAGTGGGATTGATATTTCATTTTTACTAGAATATTATGGATTTAATAATAAAAATATTAAACCATTTAGAAATATTATATCAATGGAAATAATGTTATCTCACGCATTGAAACAATTAATGAAGAAAAGTAATTGGTTTGGATATTTAATTTATTCACCTTCACTGAATCATCTAGAACATAAATGGGAAGAATGTAAAAAATTAGAAAAAGAATTTGAAACTTTACGTTATCACGAACAATTTTATGAATTAACTAAAAAACGCTTATTGCGGGATAAAGAAATAAGTCTAAATTTGAAATCATTCCAAAATAGCAGTAAATTATTTAAGAAAATCAGTACACTACGTTCTGCAAATAAAACACACAATACCAAAACACATAGCAAACCATACTATACCAAACCACATAGCAAAACATATACCAAAAAACATAAACCAACAAAGAAATAATTCATAAGTAATTTTAATATTGAATTATTTTATGGAAAATTAATTTAGCATAATAATTTAGCAAAAAATATTATATCTATATAATAGATAATTCAAAGATAATACAAAGTTAAAACAAAGTTAAATTAAATTTGAAATTAATTTATTAGGAAATGCGATTTATAAATTTATGTTTAAGTATTCCAAATTTAGATACAATAATTTTCTATCTAATTTTTGTAATATTAATTCCTGCATATCTATTTTCCACTTCAGATTATGAAAGTCTTAAATATTATTTACCTGCACTAATTATGATTGCTGTAACTCTAACTGAAGCCGGCAAACCAGATTTATTTGTTAATCTCTATCCTAACCCTTGCGATACTAATACTACATTTGCAGGGTATCTTTCAACTAATATAATTAATGGTTTGGCAATTGTAGGTATCCTTGCCCACGCATTAGTAATTACAATGGCTACTAGTAGTATTACATTAGGATTAGTATCAGGTTTGATTACATTTGCAATTGCTTTTCCTATGGCACAACAAATATTGCCGTTCTTTATACAAGAAGTTGATGTTTTAACTAATATATTATTTGCAGGCAGAGTAAATTTTCCTGGAAACTGGCATAAATATTTTACTGGTTTAATATTTGCTATATTCTTGCTGGGAGTTCAATATGTTATGTTAGTAGGTTTTACAAAGTATATTCTTTCTTCTGGTATAGAATTAATCTAGGGTAGGGAACCTAGGTAGGGAACCGAACGGTTCCCCTACGACCCCTCCCTTTAGTTATATAATATAGGGGTAGGGAATCGAACAGTTCCCCTACGCGAGGGCTCAGCTCTAAGCCCTTTCGGGCTTTCGAGCTATCGCGACCCTTCCCTTGTAGGGAACCAATCGGTTCCCCTACGACCCTTCCCTTTAATTATAGAATTAATCTAGTGTCATCATATTGTTCTAATGCGTATTGTTTTTTATTCTTTATTCTATGTATTCTATATTCTATGTATTGTTTATATTTATGATTATGTTAGAAATGCAGGAAATATCATTAAAACCTTCTTGGTATGGGAAAATAGATTGGAGTAATGGATGTACTATTAATCCAAAAATGATTGAATATTATAAATCTTTTGATTGTGTAAATAATACTTATTTATGGGGTGATTTTGTAAGTCCAATATATGATGAAAATTTAGAATATATTAAAAATTTTAAATCTTCTAATACTATATTACCCACAACATTCGTATTTGGTAATACAAATGATAATGTTAGGGTAGATAATATTATGGTAGATAAAGATAGTTTTACATCTTCTAGAAACACAAGAGATAGAAAACCAAGGGACAGACAAAATAATAGAAATAATACTTCTGGTAAAAGATATTATAGATTTGAAGATGTAAATAATGATAGTAATAATGGCGGTATTATTGATAGATATGATAATAATGAAAATATTTTTCAAAATAGAAGACAAAATAAATATATTGAAAATAAATATATTCTAGAGGATGAAGAAAATAAAGATGATGGAAATGAATTTTATCAAAATGATGAAATTTTAAGCGATCCAGAGAATTATGAAGAAGATCATCAATAATCACCAGATAATTATAATTATTTATTTTTAATTATTTTAATCTTTGCATATTTTAGTAAAGAACTCGTTGTTATTGATATTAATATTGTTATTGTTGTTGATAGATATTGTTATTCTAATCTTATTCCAAAATGTTAGGTAAATTTGTTAATCCCATTACATTCACCATAACATTCCTAATTAGTATAGTAGTAGTATATTTTATACATCCAGAACCAACTATAGTATATCGTTTTCCTAATCCAGAGAATGCTGGAAAATTAACATATCAAGATAAAGATAAAAATTGTTATAAATATGAAGCTAATGAAGTAAAATGCCCTAGCGATCCAAATCTAGTTTTAGAACACCCATTAATTATACATTGAAAATACATTGAAAATAACTAGTTTATTTTATGTTTATTTTATATAATTAATTTATAATTAATTTATTATAATTATATTTGTTATGAAAAGTAAAATGAAAAATACCATAATACATATTTGGACAAATAATTGTTCTAATATTAAATATGATTCTAAAGATACATCATCTTATTGGGGTATTGGTGATTTAATACGCGGAACTATTAAATTATTTCAATTACAAAGATATTTAAAATTTAATTTAGTAGTAGATATCAGTCTTCATCCTATATCATATTTTATTGAAAATCCTAATACAAATAATAAATATTTACAAATTATTAATAAAAAAAAAAATACTATACCATATTATTATATTGATAAATTGAAACCATATTTACACAAAATATTAGATAACAATGAAATAAACAATACAGATTACAATACAGATAACAATATGGATTTAGATTTAGATATAAACAATAATACATATGAAAAAATAATATTATTAACAACCAATGACAAAAATATAGAAACATTACCAATTACGGATGAATGTAAAATATTTATTAAAAACATTTTTAAAACTAAACCAGAATTTCAAGTGTATTATGAAGAAATACTGAATAATTTTCCAATTAATTATAAAGACAAAAAATATAGTATTTTTCACATTAGATTAGGTGATAATTATTTAGTTAAAAATGATAATAACACAATAATTTTTGAAACATTTATAAATAATTTTATTAATGAAAATATTTTAAAAATAAATGAAGATATTATTATTACAGATAATAAATTATTAAAAGATTATCTAAAAACTCGTAATGATTTATTTACTTTAGATACTATTATAGGTCATACTGGTATTGATAGTGAAAAAGACATTATACGTGATACTATATTAGAATTCTTTTTATTACAAAATGCAAAAGAAATTAAAACATTTTCAGTATACCATTGGATTTCGGGATTTGTTTGCTGGATTGCTAAAATATATGATATTCCATTATTATCTGTTAAAAATAAAGCTAAAACATTTTAAAGTTTTACAAATTTATATTGAAGGCTTATATTGAAGATATAAAAAAACAAATATATACCAGAAATAGTAAATTTGTAATTAGAAATTAATGTTTTCTTGATTTTCTATTATTTTTAACTTTTCTACTTTTATTTTTTCTAATCTTTCTAGAATTATTATTTCGCGATTTATGTTTATTATTTCTTGTATTTCTTGTATTGCTTGTATGTTTGCGTGATTTTCGTCTTATATATTTACGTTTGCCACCTTCTGCAACTGTATTGTTTGCTGTTGGTTCTGCATTCACTTCTTCTGGTGTTGTATTTGCTATTTCTGCTGCTTTATTTTCTGATTCTTGTGTTGGTTCTGGTTCTGATGCTGTTTCTATTGCATTTTCTGGTTCCTCTGTAGCTGCTGTTTCTGCTGTTTCTGCTGTTTCTGCTGTTTCTGCTGTTTCTGCTGATGTATTTACTGGTGTTGCTGCATTTACTGGTTCCTCTGTAGCTGCTGTTTCTGCTGATGTATGTTCTGATTCTGGTGTTGTATTTACTGGTGTTGCTGCATTTACTGGTGTTGCTGCATTTACTGGTGTTGCTGCATTTACTGGTGTTGCTGCATTTACTGGTGTTGCTGCTGGTGCATTCAATGGTGTTGCTACTGGTATTGCTGCATTTACTGGTGTTGCTGCTGGTGCATTCACTGGTGTTGCTACTGGTGTTGCTACTGGTATTGCTGCTGGTACTGCTTTCTGTTTTGCTTGTTCTGCTTCTGCTAGTTTTGCTTCTTCAGCTAATTTTGCTTGTTCTGCTTCTGCTAGTTTTGCTTCTTCAGCTACTTTTGCTTGTTCTGCTAGTCTTGCTTGTTCTGCTTCTGCTAGTTTTGCTTGTTCTGCTTCAGCTAGTTTTTCTTCAGTTTCTTTCTTTACTGCATTATTCATAGCTTTTTGTTCTGCAGCTTTTTGTTCTGCTATTTTTTGTGCTGCTGCATTATTCTTAGTTTTTTGTGCTGCTGCTTTTTGTTCTGTTATTTTTTTGGCTTGTTCTGCTGCTTTTTGTTCGGCTTCTTTTTGTTCGGCTAGTCTTTTTGCTTGTTCTGCTTCTTTTTGTTCGGCTAGTCTTTTTTCTTCTGCTGCTTTTTGTTCGGCTAGTCTTTTTGCTTGTTCTTGTCTTTGTTGTTCTTGTCTTTGTTGTTTTACTTTTGCTTTTGCTTGTCTTTGTTGTTCTTGTCTTTGTTGTTCTTGTCTTTGTTGTTCTTGTCTTTGTTGTTCTTGTCTTTGTTGGTCTTGTCTTTGTTGGTCTTCTACTCTTTTTTTACTAAGAACATTCCGTTCTTTTTGATTACTTTTTTCTTTTGCTATACGTCTAGCTTCAGCTTCAGCTTCCTTAGCTTTTCTTTGTTCAGTAGCTTTACTAGTTGCATTTGCTTGTCGTTTAGCTTGTTCTGCCTGTTGTTGTGTACGTATAGCATTATTTTTTGCTTTTTGATTCGCTTTTTGTTTTTTGCTAGCGTTTTCTTTGGAATTATTTACGAACTCAGTTAATATACTATTAATTATTATTTTATAATCTATTCCAGGTAATTTATCATATAATTCATCTTTAACTATTTTTGCCATAGCAATTAGGTCATTAGCATTTATTTGTTCTTTTTTTTTTTCAAAATATTTCAATAAGTTTGTAGTTATATTATTTTTTTTTTCGGCATCAATAGAAAATTTTGTAATTTTAATATATAATAATGCTAATAGAATTTTAACTAATAAAATATCATTTATATCTGCTAAATATTCTATATTGGTATTTGAAGGCATAATTGTATCATAATTATTCGCTATTTTTGTATAAAATGCTCCAATTCGTTTTTTCAACTCAGGTTTTGATTGAAATTTCGAAAAAAATCTTGTCATAAGAGGTTCTTTTTCTTTTAAACTTACAGAACCAGTCTCAATAATAAGTTTTATAAAATTATCTAGTTTAGTATCATCTTCTGTCTTACCATCTAGTATAGTAATATTAAACAGTTTTAAAATTTCTGATCTTATTTGGTCTATCGATAATGATCTATTTGATGATTGTTGTATCATTGTTTTAGGTTGCTGCACTCCTTGTAATGCTTGTTTTGCAGTTTTTATTGCTGCACTTATACCTGACCCCCTTTGCTTTAATAATTTATTATGTCTCTTAACTGTTTTTACAACCATTATTAATTATTTATTATTAATTATTTATTAATTATTTATGAATTATTATTATATTTTTATTTAGATTTTTATTTAATGCCAATTAGAATAAAGGATAACAAGGATAACAAAGATAACAAAGATAATAAAGATAATAAAAAATCTAATTACATTACAGAAAAAAGATAAACTCCCAAAATGCGTTTAATAGAATCAATGAAAACTCCTACTGGTAAAATATTAGTTTCCATTATATTAGCTTTAGGTCTAGCATCACTTTTGAGAATGTCATTTAAAAATGCTAATATGATTATTATTAATGGTCCGCCAGTAGAACAAACTGAAGGCAAACTATTCAGTTTTGATAATAAATGTTATAGTTATAAAACTGTTTCAACTAGTTGTAAAAATATGGAAAACAATAAGGAAAATTTATAAAGATAACTATTATAAAAAGAAGATAGTAAATTTGATAGTATATTTAATAGTAAATTCGTTTATCTCTTATTATATTTTTATCATTTTCCTTTAATAATCATTCGGTAATATAATTACATCTTACATAATAATATTCTTACATCTCCTCTTCTTCTCTTCTCCTTCTGTTATAAAATAAAATGTCTCAATCAACTCCAATTAATATGATTCGCCGCAGTGGTGGTAGCGAACAACCAACACCAGATATAAGTATGATGGGTGGTATGCCAGGTATGCCTGGTATGCCAGATATGCAAAATATGCAAAGTCCGATGGGTAGTGATTCCCAACTGGTAGAAGATATTCTTAAAGAAATGGGTGATAGTCCTGGTGCCGAACAACAATCTAACATTAATTCTCAGTCATTACAATATGCTATGGATAGTGCACAGGTTCCGCCTAATAAATATGTTCCACCGCAACAAAATGATTCAGCTATGATGGATTATAATAATTATAGTCAAAAAATGATGATGGAACATGAACAAAAGCAAAGTGGTATTCTAGGGCAATTAGGTTTTTCACTTAGTGGTGAATCATTAAAAGAAAAGATTATAAAAAACGTGAAATATCCAGGTTTAGTATTTGTAATATGTTTTCTAATATCATTACCAGAGTTCAATCGTTTTCTATTTGGCTTCTTTCCTAAATTACTTTTGGAATCAGGACAAGTTAGTATTGGAGGTGTAATGTTGAAAGCATTAGTAGGAATGATTCTATTTGCAGGTATAGCACTTTTTATCTAGTATGTATTTGTTTTTTGAATAAAAAATATATTATTAATATATATCAATATTGTATTAACATTGTATTTGTATTTCCCAGAATGCATATAACATATCAAAAATTCATAATAGGTATCCTTGTAATTATTATAATTATATTTGCTATAAAATTATATAAAACTACAAGAGAAAATAATTTAGAAAATACAAACCAAATTGAAAATTTTGAAAGTGTTTTAAATAAATTAAAATCTAAATCTAAGGAAAATTTCAATGATACATCTATTTTTAAAAAACAAGGTAATAAAACTAAATTAAAAAAGAGTAAGGTTACATTCGAAGATTTAATAAAAGATGCAGAAGATATTGACCCTGAAAAATATACAGTATCTAATATCAAAAATAGTTTTTTCAAATATGTAAATTCTTTTAATAAGGAAAAATTTAAAAATGTATCTGGAACAACTACAGAATCACTTGATAAATTTAGTTATTTTAAAAACAAATTTTTTGAAATATTCAAGTAAATAAAACTTTCATTATGAATAATTATTTTATATTGTTTTAATTAAATTTTTTTCTGTTTATTTTTATTTCTATTTTTTTGTATTTAGTTTTTTCGATTTTATTCTAATTAGATAATAATAACTATAAGTATTAACAGACAAAACAAACATTGAAATAAATAAAGATATACAATAAATATAGATAGTAATAGATTTGTGATTTGCGATTTACTAGAATGAAAAATAAAATTCTTAGAATCGCGCTATTAATAGTTGGGGTGATTATAATACTACTCTCTATATATTATCTTAATAAATATCTAGAATCATTTACTATAAAACAAAATGCAAAACAAACAGAACATTTTGAAACATATCAACCAGTACATATAGGAGACCCGAAAACAATAGATTTCAGTAGTAGTATTATTGAAAATGCAAGGAATCCTGCATTAGGTATTGATGGATTGCAATATGTATCTAGTAATAATAAATCTAATATGTTATTTGCTATTGTTATAGATAGACCAGGTAATATTGCAATTTGTTCGTATGATAATACTAATTCGACTTGGAATTGTTTATATGCAGATATTACTAATATTTCAGGAAGTATACCGAATTTTACTCAAATTAATCCATCTACTACATTACCCCAACAAAATAATGATATTGTATGTAGAAATAGTAATGGTTATTTATTAGCAGTTAATTCTAATACTTTATTCTATTATAATCAAAATATTAATAATGCTAAAAAAATAAATTGCCTTTATTATTTAACTTCATCAAAAACATCAAAAAAATTAAACTGCTTAGCATTACCTGATTCAAATCAACCTTCTACAACAAGTTCTAGCGGAGCTCTTCCAAATTTATCCTACGATAAATTACGTTTATTATGTGCTAATGATTATGTTATTTTAGCAATGGGATGCAGTAATACATTATATTACTATCCTTTAGTTAATGGTTTACCAACTAGTACTGATTCTAGTGGCTGGAAAACATTTCAATGTGGTGTTGATAATTCAACAATTAAATATATTGGTATTAATGATACTACCGCATTTATTTATGCTAATACACCTAATTCCTTAGCAAATACAAAACTTATTTATTCTTCCATTACTATTGATAGTAATAATAATTTAGTATCTAATTGGCTAACTTGGATTTCCGGAACAAACCCTCCTATTCCTAATCGAAATCCATTAACCAAAACATTATTAAATTTAACAGTTAATAATGATGTAATGTGGGTAATTGACTCTGGTGATAATAGTGGTAATCAAAGTCTATGGTGGTGTCCTTTGAAAAATGGATTACCTTATATTGATAGCACTAATATGACATATATTTGGCAACAATTACCATTATCTAGA
>Ga0214921_10005014_pt1 | contig 19012 bp, 20 predicted proteins | sample LL1505_MetaG_FD_177992 | JGI IMG/M metagenome (GOLD analysis project Ga0214921, IMG submission 177992) | Freshwater microbial communities from Lake Lanier, Atlanta, Georgia, United States - LL-1505 | ecosystem: Environmental > Aquatic > Freshwater > Lake | place: USA: Georgia | collected... | reverse complement strand
AATCGAATTGTAATTGATTCTGTCGGGGCCACCGAATCCGATAACCTTCGGGAACGAATAGGTTTGAGGTGTTTCCACAAACCAAGGAACGAGTCAAGGAGGAGGTGAACAAGTCACGACCCGTCGAGATGTCCTTAATTAAAATCTTAAAGTTGTCCGGGGCCTGAATGACATTGTTCACCGTTGAAACTGAACCCGAAGAATTTGTTAGAACTGCGCTTGCTTGAGTCGAATTGTCCGCACTTGTCCGGGCCTCAAAACCGTAAAGTTCAAATTCAGAATCCGAACCAAGCACAAGAGTCTTGGTCCCGGTTGCGCTCAATCCAAGCGAAATGTCCACGGTGTAGATGAAGGGAAGAACTTCCCTGCTCGAAACTACTGATTCTGCCATAAAATTTTCTCCTTAATTGGTCAACCCCCTCCCGGCCAGTAAGGGAGCCGGAAGGGGGTGACGCATTTTTTCGTTGCTTACTGTGTCGGGACGATGGCGAAGCCGTCGAAACATAATCCCACATTAACAAAAGCGAATGAACCGCTTACGCTGTTAAGGTTGGGGAGTGTGTAGTTCGTGGAGCTATAATCGGTGTCCACGAAGCTAATCGAGGCGTCGATGATCGAATCACGCTCCACAAATAGCGGAGGCGTGACCATATAAGCGTCACGCTTATCGGCACTCTGCGAGTACCAGTAATTCGTATTAACTCCGGCGGTCGTGGGAGTTCCACCACCGTAGGACTTAATCGTAACGCCTGCACCAATCGGGCATTTTTTGAACGGTTGGTTCACCTCGAAATACCTTTTTTGTCCGAAATTAACGACGAGGTTTCCACGACCAGATAACTGTTCGAGGAAGTTCATCGTTCCCCCGGCGTAGCCGAGTGAACCCGTTCCAGTACCGCCCGCATTACTCACCCCGCCAACCGTGAAGGTTGTGGAGGAACTAACGGTTCCGACGGTATTCTGCCGAGACTTCGGAAGAACATACAAGTGGGTGCGGATTCCGGTGATGACATAATCGTATGTCAACTGACCGTTCCGATCCAAATTGGTTTCTTCGAGGGTCTTTGCTACCCCGGAGTTCGGATCGACCGAACCCTGCGGGATGCTAAAGAAGTTAAGTTTTTGGGAAACGATGCCCGTGGATGGCGTCATTCTGACATAATCATAATACTGCCATTTTAGGACCTGCAAGTTTCCGTAGTTCGCTGTCCCGTATCGGGAAGCGATCATTTGAGTGATCTGTTGGGATTCTGTTGCCATTGTCGTATTCTCCTTGTGTATGTGAATTACTGCACCGGGCGGAACTCTACGCCGTCAAGGATAACCCCAATATAGAGATTGCCTTGAGTGGCGGGGAGTGATGTCGTCCCGATTTGTGGGATTACTCCGGCAGGGTAGGTGATCTGAACCCGGAAGTTTTCTTGGAAGTCGATGTAGAGTTCCGGGTCAACCAAATACTGTTCTTCCGACAAACGGTGGAGTTCGGCTTCCGGTGCGCCAACCGAGTAGGTCGGAGTCGCCGAAGTTGTCAAACGAGTCACCGTCAAGTCGGAACGACCGTCGGCGGGCGGTGCATACAAGAAAGGTTTCGGAATGGTGACGAAGTTTTTCGCACCAACCGAGAACTGCAAGATGCCTGCCTGCGCCCAACCAGAAACCAAATCAGGCCATAGCCCGGAGGTGGCGTCGGTTGCGTAGGTCGTCGTTGCGGAAGCATAGTCCACACCGAAGGTTGCGTTTGAAGGGATGTAGTAGGAACATTGAATGGATTTCAGCAAGAACGCCGAAGTTCCAAACGATCCCTGAACGGGAATGTTCGTCCTCTGCAAGTTAGGGGTTTGTTGGTCGCCCAAAGCCGACCCGAAGAATGTGTAGGTGTTCTGCGCCACATTCGACGAATTGAGGTAGGGGATGTAGGACCAGAATTGTTTCCGTTGGCTCTGCAACTGTCCACGGGCATAAGTGCCGTAGCGAGATTGCAGTTTGCCAACAATCTGTTGACTATTTGTTTCGGCCATGTTCGTAATCTCCTTGTCTTGGTTAGTTAATTATTTCGCCCACGCATTGAAAGCGTTGGGAACCGATGCGCCCATCATGGCGTTCTGTCGAGGAGCGATGTACGCACCCATGCCACGGCGGGGGTCGAGGTACTCACCGAGATAGCGTTGGGCGGTGGAAGTCTGCCCGGTGATCTGCGGGATGAGTCCGGAAACTGCGTTTGCGATACCACCGATAATCATACCATTTGCCAAGGCAGGGCTGAATCGGCGGGTGAGAAGCGCACCGAGTCCGGGGATGAGCAGGCTGTAAATAGCGTTGCTCACTTGAGCCGAACCGAGGGTGGGCAGGGTGATCGTCTTACGGACGAAGCCCGTGGCGATAGGGGCGATAAGTACGCCACCCGCCAAGGAAAGGTTTTCACGCTTAATGAACTGACCAGCGAATCCTTTGACTCCGGCCATTCCACGACGACTACGATTTTTTCTGATTTTCATGTATGTTCTCCGTTTGTGTTTCCGGGTTGTGTGCCGTTTGTGACGGCGGGTTGTGTTTTTCCGAATCCGTTTCGCCCCGGAGCGTCTGGATCGGCGTTTGGTTGAAGTTTTTCGTTTCGTGCGCTTGCGCCCCTTGCGGGACTTGCGCCTTTTGTTTGTGAAAAGATTCTCGAACTCCGAGGCCGAGCTATAATATCCGTTACGGAAAAGAGGAGAAACCGGAGTGCGTCGACCGAAGATTTCGGTTCCGCCATTCCTACGGATACGCCGACGATGGCGAGGATTTTCCAAGAGCAGTTGTTTCACTTTCAACCTCTGTCTTTGGAAACAGATTTTTTGTCAAGGGATTTCTTTGAGTTCATCATAAAGGCGTTTCTGCCCGTAACCCACCCATGCCGTTTCCGCATAAAATATAAATCCATTTTGTGACACATTTCGGTCGCTTCGGCATAGGTTACGATTCGTCCGGGAATGTCGGTAGGTTTCAAGGAAGGAGGCTGTTTCTGATTGTAGGTGTTTTGCGTGACGACACTCATATTCCAAAGTCAATTTGCCAAAGTGCGTTTGAACAATCCTCTAGCCGTTCGGCGTAGATGTCGTCACCCTGCTCCATCGCCAAGTTCGCTTTCTGCGAACAAAGTACAGAAAGCTCCTTGGTGATTTCGGTGACGCTATTTGATTCGAGGAGGCGGGAAAGATCGTCCCGCAAGGACATTTACAGTTTTAGGCCAATCGCCTTCAACGCATCCACGATTTTAGCGAGGATAGTGTCGTCGGCAGGGGTAGGGGTCAATTTTACCAAAATCCTAGCAAGTATAATGACGGCCCCTGCCCCAGCGGTTACTGTTTGCCAATTCTGTGTGAGCCATTCCATATAGTTACTCCTTTTATTTATTTACGGGTTGCTTGCAAGTATTATCTTGGAACAAGAATCCTTCTTGGCGGTTCGGGCGGGCGATGTCCTTTACACGGATCGACCAAAGGATTTGCGTCAAAAGGAATTGAAGTTGTGAACCCATCTGGACAAACTATGGGACGGATTTTTGGCATTGGTACGGGAGACGGTCGAGAAACCGGAGGAGTTGGTCGTGGTATTTGTTGCGCCCCCATCGTGTGATAGTCGCAAGGATAATCAAAAAGTGAGTGGGGCATAAATTAAACCATGAATCCTAACGATTCCACCGCCCCACCAATACCGTCACCCATCCGGGCCGGGTGTCCGATATGGGCGGGCATATTCTCGCCGAAAGGACTCATCCCAATCGGATTTGAGGGTGATGGGTAAGCACCCATCGGCTGAAACCCTGCCCCGGCGGGATTAAAGATATTCGGATTCCCGGTTGTGGCGTATGCTCCCATCGGTTGAAACCCTGCTCCGGCGGGATTGAAGATGTTTGGATTCCCGGTCGTGGCGTATGCCCCCACCGGATTAAAGCGATCCGGGAACCCCGTGACCGCTTGCCTCCCAAGCGGATTCACCGCAGGCATCACTTTGGAAAGATTGTAGAAAGGATTTGCGTCTCCGTTGCTACGAGGAAAGTTCGGATTGCCTTGGTCGGCAAACACCGGACCCGGGGCTCCGGGATAGGGGCGAGAAACATTCTGACCCATCAGAGGGCCTGCCACACCCATCGTCCTAAATTCGGGCATTGAGTAAGTCTGTTCGTATCCGGGTGTCGCCGGGACATAATTTGACATCGCAAAAAGTTTGTTCAAGCCTTCGCCGGATTGACCGGAACAAGCGGAGCAACAAGAGAGTGGGTTCATGGTTAGTTATGTCTTTCGTAGTTACTCAAGTGTCAATGAATTACTTTTTGGGGTAGTGAAAATTTTTATCTATACCCATATTCTTGCAACATAGCATTAGCCGTTGCATTATCGTACCCTTGTTGCCGTAACCAGTTATATGTATATGCCCTATTGAAGCCAGAATCTCTTTGCTCTTGTGTTTGTATTGGACCCTCATCGTATGCGAGAGATTGTTCGTAGGTCGCTCGACCTTCCGCATCAATCATCGCTTGAAGCGAACCGCCATGATCCCAACACGGCTCTTGCAATTCCCAACGCCCGCCCGTCCATATCAAATCATTGAGCATGGATTGTTGCGTCGATCCATCGGCACAATCCTGATAGAACGGATTGGCTTCAATCTCGCTTTGGCGTTTGTATTCCCCATCTCGAAAGTAGTAATCGTCCGGGTTTTCTTCCCAAGGGGGAATAGCTGAAATAGGTTGAGCAGGCTGGGCATAATCTTCTAGAGCAAAGCCCCGTGTAAATGAATCTTGCTCATCTATTTGATCTATCGGCTTGATCGTATCGACTTGATCCGATTCGGTTGGAGTTAAAGAATAGTAAGTTTTGAAATCTTCTTCACTTATAGGAGTAACTGAAATTCCGACGATGAAGGGTAGTTCATAATCTGAATTTATTACATCAGAAATTTCAAGTAGATAATCTTCGTAATAACTTGGATACGAAATTGGGTCATCAATAAAATAGATTTTATTGTCATCGTAACTAGCAATTTTTAATTGAGGATATTTTTCTGCAAGAAGCATAACCTTACGAACTGCCTCTGGCATCACGAATTGCGTTGGAATATCCGCAACGGGAATGATCGTTAAGGCAAGTCTTGAGGCATATTCTCCATATTCCAAGTTAATCGGAGCTTCTTCTTCGGCATAGGCTTCAGGAGCTTCAGGAGCTTCAGGAATTAGGACACTACGAGCATTTATGGAATAATTGAATCCGTTGTCCGAAACTTGTTCTTGAGCAGGCAATTCGGTCAAAGGCTCATTCGATATTGGACTAAAATAACTCGGTCGCTCTCGATCTACAATTTCGTAAGTTTGAACTTCTTCTATGGCTACGGGTTCAACTGCCGTATCACACAAACTGATCCGTTGCCCGCCGGGTTGTCTTGCCGGAATCCAATCGTTTTGAAAAACTAATTCGCAACCTTCGGAATATAATTCTCCTGCCCCAAGTGTGCCGTCTTGAACATGGCCCAAATAAGTAGGCATAAATTTATGTCGTCCGTCCTCTTGGTGGCGGAGGTATTGGTGGGGCGATAAATGGCTTAAACTGAAAAGATTGTGCGAATAAACCGTAAATATACACCCCTCGCTTAAAGGCTTTTATACCCTCGACCACCTTGACCGCCGTGTATGCCGAATTAAATAGTTTGATAATTACTGGCTCTAATAGCTTTGCCGAGGATTCTTTAATGTCATTGAGCAGAACTAGGCTTGCGTTTGGATTAGATATTTCAAAAACTTTTAACATCTGTTTGGCTACGCCATATCTAACTCCGGTATTATTGTCCTGACGGTTTTGTTCCGAACATTGGGCGCAGTATTCACCGTTTTTCATTGGATCGGAGCTAGTGCTATCTTGGCCTTCGCAAGCCTTAATACATTGTGCCGGAGCCGGAATCCAAGGATATGAACTCATTATTCTGCTCCTCCCAAATTTCCGCCATCAATCCACCATTTGCTCGGCCAAACCGCAGTACCCGGGTCAATAGGCCGTAAATCCACACCAAATCGCATAGTCGGTCGCCCATCTTGGGCTAATCTAGTCTCCTCAACAAGTTGTTGCGCCCCTTGCAAAGCCATTCGCTGAACATCGTATGCGGGATTATTTTTACCCTTATTGAATAGCTCTGCCGGAGTGGACTCGAGTGCTATAAACCCGCCAAAAAGTACAGTTGACAAGACGGCAGTTTCACCATCGGCAGGTCCACTTAACGACCTTCCGGGCATAGCCTTCCCAATTCTAGTTAATTTTGTACTCCACTTGTCTTGTTCAATCTTTCTTGCAGTTTCGACTATCGTTGAAAGTCCAGCCGAACCAACATTAGACGCAACTCTAAAGGCGGGGCCAGCCAAAGGACTCACAGTTACTCCTCCGGGAATAAATGGTAGTGCAACCGTAGTCCATCGTCCTAGTATATTTATTCCGGCATGAGTTTCAACTGCCAAATTTTGCCATGCAAAATACGGGTCTTTCTCCATAATCTGAAAAGACATTCCAACCGATTCTGTCAATCTTTCTGTGCTTTGTATCATAATAGTCGATTCAAGCCACTTTTTTATAAAATCTCCACCAGTCGAATTTGTTTGGAGACTGTACATACCATCAATAATTGCGCTTTGAATAAATACTTGGTAAGGAGTTATATCTGAATAGTAATTTTCAAATATATTCACTCCTGAAGAAAGAATTGCACCTCCCGCATTAAAGTATTCACCCGTTTTAATGTAGCCTATCGCTTCTTTTGCTCCGGTTGCACCTTTTGAAGCAGAGGAAAGATCAATGGCGAAAGACATTTTCTCTGCAAAAGTGTCTTGGGCTTGACCAACATCATTCAATGCCTCGGCTCGCTGTCTCATTCCAGCCTCAAGATTTGATAAAATCAATTTTCTTTCGCTTAAAGCGTTATTAAGTTGGCCGATTTTTACAAGTGTATTTGCTTTAAGAGCTTCTGCTTCTTGACCTATTTTATTGTATTCATCTGATTTGTCTTTTAGATCAATACTCTTATCATAAATTTTTTCCTCATAATCTACGACTATTTTCGATATTCTTGCAATATCGGCATTGGCTTTTTGAAGTGCGTCTCGCTGTGCTTTTGCCCCTTCAATACCCGGCGGAAAGTTTTTCCGATTGCTTGCCCAAACTTTTCTTGCGTTTGCATCTCCAAGCTGACTCGCAAGATCGTTTAATACGCCTTTCAAATCATTCAAGTCTGAAAGCATAGAATCTAGTGCGGGTTTCAATAGGTCTATTTGTTGATCCAACCCCTGCAAGGTTGAACCACTTGAGTCGATACTTCCTGAAATCGCAGAAATTCCATTTGCGTTTGCGTTCAGTCGTTGCCCTTCCGAGTTAATAGAATTTTGCGAAGTTATCAGTTTATTACGAGCCCCATTCATATCCTTTCTAAAATCGTTTTTGGCGAATGTTGAAACGATTTGAGACGCACCATTTAGAACCGAACCAGCCACACCAAATACCATTCCACCAGACTTTAGAAAATCATCCCATGATCCACCTTCCGCCTCTATTCTGTCTTTTATTGTCCAGCCACCATCCCAATTACCTACGATTGCCCCACAAGGGAATCGTTTATATGGTCGTGAATTATAATTTCTATCTATGGGAATCCATTCCCAAGGACTTGAAGGTGTGCCATATTGAAAAAGTGTTGTATCACCACTAAACGGATAATGAGCCCAATCCTTATCTCCAATTTTTGCGTGTACTAATCCGACGCTTGTTGGATCGCCTATAAAATCGCACCCCTCCCATCCACTAGCAAATGTTTCTTCAGGACCACTTCCAATAATACCAAGGGAATCATCTGCCATGATCTAGCCCTACTTTTTTGCGTAATTCAAAATACAAATAACCGCCACAACACCAGCAATCGCCCCGGCCATAAGTCCAATAGTGAACGCAGTTCCATTCGATCCAAGCGTGAAGGTAATTTCCTTCGTCGGATCGTCCATAGTTGCGGGTGTGTCAGCCATACCAACTCCTCCCAATTAGTTCTTTTTCAAGATGAGAATAAGGCCAAACCCAAGAACTCCGGCAATCAAAGCGGGTCCTATCCAAGAATTTTGAGCCGTTTGCACTTGTGGAGCAAGGCTGGGATAAAGTTGCGTGATGGGGTAGTATGTTGTTTTGCCACCTACGACCCGCTTTACAACTGGCGTACCCGATCCCGGTAACTTAACCAATTCATCAGAAGGATTCTGTTGGTTAATGATGGTTTGTACCCCTTGCCAAATTCCGAGTCCGGTTTGAGCTACCCCGGTAATTCCAGCAAGGAAGTCATTCACTCCACCCAAAAAGTCAAAGGATGATCCCGATGGGGTAGAAGTTCCTCCACCCAAATCAGCCCCCATCACTCCACCGGAAGCCCAATAGGTATTCCAATCATTTAACTGTGAATCTGAAACCCCAGCTTGAATGTCGGTAGAGCCACCACTAAACCAAGAGGACCAACCAAAAGGATCGGAGGCATTACCAATATCCGAACCGCCCGTTGAAATTTCAGGTGTTGAATCTCCGCCAAACCAACTGCCCGGGTCAAAAAGGTCAAACTCTCCTAATGTATTCATACTTTCTCCATGTATTGTGTTTCGTTTAGGTTGCAACCATTATTTTTCGAGGTCGCTTTGCTTTTTTGGGTTCTTTCTTTTCCACTTCATCCTTTGTCAGCTTTGCTCCCATAAGAAGCAAGGCAAGGAGAGCGAGGCCATAGCCCGAATAATTAACCCAATCAGGCACACCCGGGATAGGCGGAAACCCAGCAAAATAGGTTGTGCTACCCGGAGGAGGCAAAATCGTTCCGGGCGTTGTTGGGCGGATCGGCGGATTGGCTCGACTTCGCCCAAGGTTTGAAATTGCCCCCCATATCCCCAAAGCCCCGGCAAGGGCGGATTTTAGAACGGCCAACATATTTCTTAAAATCTTGAGCCATTCGTTTGAACTCGCAGTAGCCTCATCTAAAGATTGTTGAAGCGAAGATGCCATCGCTTGTAGTTCCGGGGTGATGATTTGATTTGAGGCGAACCCAGCGTATTGATTGGCAAGATCAGTTCCGCCCGTACCAACTCCGCCAATCTGTTGTTGAAGCAACGCATACGAAGCCTGCGCCGTAGCGATAGCCGTTTGCAAGGTTGACATAGCTTGATTTGCGTCAGCTATTTTTTGTTGAATATCGGCATATTCTTTTTGAGTCATGGAAACATTTTTAGAAAGCTGTTCCTGCGCCTGCCTACCTGCCTCAATTTGATTTTGCAGGCCAGAGAGTTCGGCTTGGCTCATTCCGATGGCCGATTCGAGTCCTGAAAGATTGGTCTGCCCGGATGCAATTTGCGTAGCTAAATCGGATAGTTTTTGAGTTGAAAGTTCAATGTTTTGTTGTGCCGTATCATATCTATCTTTTGCGTTTTGAAGGTCTTGACTCAAAGTTGCAAGTTCATTGTTGACATTCGCAAGATCAGTAACCCCCTTTTTATATTGTGATTCAAGATCGGTAGCTTGTTTTTGAAGGTCGGAAAATTTTGTCGAATCAATTAGGTACTGCGCTTGAAGGTCGTCAACATTATTTGTGAGCGAGGCTTGTCTTGAGGCAAGTTCCTCTATTTCGGCTTGGGAGGCGTAAATCTGCTCGGACATTGTTTGAAGCCCACTTTGATACCCGGAAATCTTTGCTTCATATAATGTAATTTCCGCTTCTCGTTCCGGGAGGCTCTTTTCCAAAGCTGAAAGGTTTCTTTCCACTTTGTCGATTGCGTCTTTTTTATTTGCAAGATTTTGCTCCAAATTGGCTAGTTCGCTTTCCATCGCTTGAAGAATTTGCTTTTTCAAGGCTAGGTTAGTTTCTTGTTGGGCAAGGTCGTTGGCTTCCGCTTGCAACATATTTTGTTTGGATTGATTGGTTGACTCAAATTGATCGAGTTGAGTTGAAAGTGTATTGATATTCGCAAGCCGGGAATTATTGTCGGCTTCAAATTGTGCAATTTCTTTTCGGGTTTTTTCGATCTGACTTTGCCCGAACGCAAGTAATTCCTCCATGCTACGAACCTCGGATTGCATAGAGGCTAAATCATTTTTCCGGGATGTTAATGCAGACTCTTGAGTGGCAACAATCTCCGTTCCAGTTTGAACGGTTTCAGTTCGAGATGCTAGATCGGCTTCTTGTTGGGCAACGGCTTGAGTTAAGGAGTTTAATTGGTTTGTGCGAGTAGCGAGGGCCGATTCTTGTTGTGCTACGGTTTGTGTTAAAGCGTTTAATTGGTTTGTGCGAGTAGCGAGAGCCGATTCTTGTTGTGCTACGGTTTGTGTTAAAGAATTAAGCTGTTGGGTGCGAGTTACAAGGGCGGATTCTTGCTGGTCGAGTTGGCTCGCCATTTGATTGTAGGTGTTTTGGTCGGTATTAAATCCAACTTGAAGATTGGAAAGCGTAGCTCGGTTTGAGTTGTATGTCGCAAGTTCGTTGCTGTAAGCATTTTGTAACGCCGTCAAACTAGCCTTGTTTGTATTGTACTTTGATAGATCGCTATTGTAGGTAGTGGTTAAATTGGTGAGGTTAGTCTTGTTAGTATTGTAAGTCGCCAGATCGGTGTTATAGGTATTGGTTAAGTTCGTCAGAGAAGTCTTGTTCGTATTGTAGGTAGATAGATCGGTGTTATAGGTATTGGTCAAGTTGGTGAGAGAAGTCTTATTCGTGTTGTAGGTAGATAGATCGTTTGAATAGGCAGTTTGTAAGGTTGTGAGATTTGTCTTGTTGGTATTGTAAGTACCTAGATCGGTGTTGTAGGTATTTTGTAACGCCGTCAAACTCGCTTTATTCGTATTGTACTTTGATAGATCGCTATTGTAGGTAGTGGTTAAATTGGTGAGGTTGGTCTTGTTAGTATTATAAGTCGCCAGATCGGTGTTATAGGTATTGGTCAAGTTCGTCAGAGAAGTCTTGTTCGTATTGTATGTCGCTAGGTCGGTGTTGTAGGAATTTTGTAATGTCGTCAAACTGGCTTTGTTCGTATTGTATTTTGATAGATCGCTATTGTAGGTCGTAGTTAAATTGGTGAGGTTCGTCTTGTTTGTGTTGTAGGTCGATAGGTCGGTGTTGTAAGTGCCGATTGAGGTGTTGAGAGCCTTTTGAGCCGTATCGAGTGCTTTTGCATCTGTATCTAAAGCTGTAACTTTTGCCTTGTAGTCTGTAACGGCTGTATTAAGTGCGGTTGTGTTTGTATTAAGAGTCGTTTGAAGGTTTGTAAGATTCGTCTTTTGAGTATTGAGAGATGTTGTGAGTGTAGATAATTGAGTATTGTAGGCCGTGAGTGCATCCTTGTTGGCTTGCGCCCCTTCGTAACCCAAAGCTAGGTCGGCCAAGGCATCACCAAGCTCTTGTTGCAGGGTAATCGCTTGATTACGGAGTGCGACTAAATTTTTATCGAACGAAGATACCGCCGGGGGAACATACGGAACATAAACCGAACTTGAATCGGAAACTCCTATCAATTCTTGAAGTGTATAAAATTTTGGAAGTGCCGGAATGACGATAGCGGTAAATGACGGAACTGCCGGAATCGTTATCGTCGGAGCCGTGAAATTAAATGTGGTAAAATTCGGTATCGTGTACGATGTATAAGGAATCGTTGTAGAGATTTCAGGCATGGTCGGGGGCGAAGTCGCCAAGGAGAATATCTCCCTTGGGTTCTCCGAAATGATTGTTGGGGTTGCATGGATCGTAATTCACGATTCCTTTTTCACCTTGAATCTGTAAGGCGACATGATCGTAGTATTCGGCATCGTAAAGGTGGACACCTACCGGGCGAACGGCAAACCCAATGGAATGTAGCATCGAACCGGAAAGCAAAACCTGATCGTCACAATCCCCGTTTGCCATTCCGAACTTTTCGTATTCGCCTATCATGGCAATCGGTGATCGGACATATTCAAGCCCAAGCGGGTCCCGAACATACCGAACATAATCCTCCATAAAGTTTGTCACGGATCGAACTTGCCCGGATCGGTCGTCATTCCCAACCGACTCGTTGAAAAGAGAAGTCGTGAATCGGCGCACCCGGGCGTCGATACCATATTCTGAAATCAGCCTAGATAGAACGGAGATGATCTGTTCGGCATCGGTCGCCCCATAGCCTACACGATAACGAACAGTCCCGTTCTCCTCCGATATACGAAGGGGCTTTTTGTCGAAAATACGGTCGATGAACTCGAAAAGCATCCCCTTATCTGTCTAGGGGAAAGCCTTAAAAGTCAATGTTTGCCGTTTTTAGGAACTTTCGGTCTAGCCTCTTTCGGAGTCACCCGGGGCGATACTCCGACAATAGGTTGAGCCGAAGTTTCCTCCGGGCCTTCCTCCGCAGGAACTTCAAGGATGATGTCACGCAAGGCATGAAACCATTCCTTATGAGGAAGCATTTGCGGAATCGGCTTGGAGATATTCTCCCACCATCCGGGATTTTCGAGGTAGGTTGCAACCGACTCGTATTCATCATCGGTGATTAGTTGTTGGTAGAAGTCGTGAACCTCACCGACATCCGATTTCTGTTCGGCAAACTGAATCAGGGCCGGAATAATTGACTCCATTTTTTCTTGCGGAGTCAATTCTTTCGGTGCAGGCGGAGGGGTTTGGGCGGTTTTAGGTGTGGGAGCTTGAACCGGAGCTTGCTCTGGTAGGGGTTGCGGTTGCTGTCCACCCGGGAACATTGTTCGCATGAGTTGAGGAATCGCCCCCACTATGTCCTGAACGAATGAACCTTTCTCGGGTTCGGAATCATCCTCATCTTCACCCGCCAACTTTTTCAATTTGATAATCGTGCCAAGCATATCATCCATTGAAGTTTTTGAGGATTCGAGGGAGTGCTTCAAAAGCATGGTCGAAATGCTGGTAAGGGCCGTATCATTTGTAGGCTGTGGACGCCCTGCCATCGCCGACGCCATCGCCGACATCATCCCGACCATCATCTTCGTCGATTCTTGCTGGTTCATAATCATCATCTGCATCATCTTATCGGATTTATCCGACATCATATTGACGATAGAGTTCATGTCCGGACCAGATTGCTTTTCAGATAACTTGGAGGCAACCGTTTCCACTAGGCGAACGGCATCATAGCCCCCGGCGGTTCCGGTGCTTTCTGAATCCATTTCCGATTTACGAGTTTTATCGACTGAAAAATACCAAGTAGGACCGAATGAACCGTCCGACCTACGAATCCGACAACGGTATTCACCGCCCCCGTATTGTCTTGCAATCTCCTCCCGGTTGTAATCTTTAAGGCCGATTTCCGCTAGGTGGGCGTATCTCTCGGTCCGGTTCATGCGACGATTCACGATAATGGTCGAGGTTGTGGCGTCCTCACGCTCTAGGATCGTGGAAATTTCGTTTTCTTCCCGGAGGCGTTTTTCCTCATCCGAGTCGATGTCGTGGCCGAAGATTACATCTTCGTCGAGCTTCTTCGGGCGTCCCCGTTTAGGTGTTAGGTCTATTTCTTGTTCGGTTTCGATGTCTCGGGGCATATTTTTATCTCCTAGTTTATGAATTGAGTGACCGGGTAAGGTGATTGAACTCCCATGATCTCTTTTGAGGTATCCAGTTCTAGTTTCGCTTCCAAAATTAAATTGCCTTGTTCGTCAAGTTTGAGAATACCGGGTTTGTCACACTCATGGTTGAAAAGTCGATAGACATAGCTTGTATCAGAAGTGACAATCCCGATTGCGTACTGGATTTCGTCGATTTCAATTTCATCTCCATCCTCTAAACCCTTATAAGAAATCTTCTCAATCTCACATTCGCCGTCAAAGGGGTGTTTTGGGTCCCGATTGACTATTTTTACGGTCGAACTGTCCAAGTGGTAGAACAAAGCATCATTAAATAAAATTCTATCCTTACCAGAGAACAAAACGCCCATATAATACCGTGGAGGCTTGGGAAACTGCTGGTTTATTTGAGTAGTAGGGGCGTATCTTTTGCCAACTTTTGATGTTTTCGACCGGGATTCTTGCCGTGAATTTGCCATAACTATGACCCTTAAAATACCGTGAAACCTACCGAGAACAAGAAAAAAATTGCGGTTAAATACTATTTAATGCCTATAAAAGAAATCCCCCGGGGGATTTCTCCACCCGGGGGACTCCGAGGCTATGTTCGGCGGGAGGGGTGAAAGAATAAGCCCCCCTTCGCTTTTGAATATGTAGCCCAGCTATTTAGGTGTCAAGCCCGGAATTAACCCAGCCAAACCCTTGAATTTTCCTCCCCACTTTTTCAAATCTTCCATAGGGATAATGATTCTTCCAGTTTCGACTCCAAGTTCACCCTTTTGAATCAATACGACTTGTTTGCTTGAAAAGTCTAAATTGAACTCAATCGAGGTTTTGTCGGAGAGGGTGAACATGGTTATTTGCCCTTGTATTCGATAACTTCATAGGTTGCAAACTCTCGGCCCTGCCCGGAGTCGTCCTTGTAGAGTTTCGAGCGTTTGAACCCGGTCTTGGCGATCAGGATGCGTTTCCCGAGGAACCGAGATTTCAACTGTGCCTTTTCCTCATCATTCGAGAATATCTTAATGGATATTCCGCCCTGACAAGGGACTAGCACCGTGGACTTATCCTTGGTCAATTCCATCGTGAGGAGAGGTTGACGAATCTGTTCGGGGTTCGTTGACGGGCGAATCTCCTTGAGAGTGCCGTCAATAACCCCGTTCACGGGTAACTCACGGAGCTTGAAGATCGTCGGTTTCGACGAAACGGCTTCAAACCCGATTTTTGCTAATTCTGCCGGAGACGGCAGGGTTTCGATTGCGGTTGCTTTACTCATATTTACCTTACTTACCTTTCTTTATCTCAATACATTGAGGTTCATGCGGAGCGTATGCGCCGAATTTCACTAGCCTCGTTTCATAGTCAACGGCATCCAATGTCCACCGTCAACTAGATTCTTCTTGGCGTACTTGGTTCGCATTTCCTTACGAACTTTACGCCACACCGAAAGTTTCTTGGTATTCCCACGCTCGTAAAATGTAACCGCTTCCCGGAGTTTGTACGGAGCCGAGTATTCGACATAACCTTCCTCGACAAACTTTTTGGCAAGATGCCGGGGAACACCTTTCGCTTTCACGATGTCATTTATTGAATACACTTTAGGGGCATAGGTCGTGATTTTCGTCCCTTTATCCTCGAGTTTCATGTCACCCAATCTGTCTCCGGTTTTGAATGGAGCTTTCCAATCCTTTGCAAAGAAAAAGAGGGAATCGGTGTCGCAGTAAATCATGTCCTTCGGTGGAATCGTTCGCATATATTCGAGGAGCCGAAGCCGTCCGTAAGAGGTGACATAGGAGGCGTGGAGATAGTTACAATGATCCGGGAGGGGTATGAAAAACTCTTTTAGGACATTATCGCCGAGGGTTTGAACTTTTAATTTTCCCTCCTTAATCAGACGCATATCTTTTTCTTTGAGCCGACAAGTTTTGATAACCTTCCCGGACATACCGAGTTGGCCGTAGAGGTTGTTCATCAACAACTTATAGATGAGTTTATAGGCGGGGGTTTTACATTCGAGTCGGCGTTTGTAGAACTTTTTAACGAAATCACCATAATAATCGGATGCCTTATCTGTCCCAAAAGAGCTATGCAGTTTCAAGATTTTAGCACCGTGATTTTCGATTGCGTTTCGGAGTTCGTGATTCGTCCATGTCCCGGTGAACACCCCACAAGGAAAAATAATTGACCCTTCGGAAATGCCAGAAAAATTGTCCGACTCTTGGGTTCGATAGGGTAGGGGCGCATAGGGTTGGTGGGGAACTTCGACGGTCGCTTCGGTCAACCCGTATTCTTTCATATCGGTTGTCTGGATACATTCGTCTGGGTATTTTTGAGTCATAGCCCACGGGTAAAGGGAATTGATGTCGGTCCACATCACGCATCCTTCACCGCCTTTCGAGAACAATTCGACCCTACCGCCATAGACTGAATTATGGCAAATCTCGGAAAAGCATGACCAGTTTTTCCCGCCCATCGACTTCCAAACCCGGACGCACATGGACCCGAGGGTGTTAGGCATCTTTTTGATTTTGAAAGATTCTAAAGTGTCTTGGAGATGCTTGAGAGCGTCGTGGATAATCTGACAATCCCGCATGACATACTCTTTCGACATGGAATCAAATTTCAACTTTTCGAGCCCGATGGCATCCCCGAGGTCGGCAAGCCGGGTAGGAAAGAGGTTGAATGAATCGACAAAAGTTTTCCCACGCCATTGAGCCTTAATCAAACGACCTCCGACCATCGTTAAGGAAAATTGGTGGAGGCGGTCGGCGAAAAGATTCCCAAGATCATATTGAAGATTGTGGAAGTAGATTCGGTTGGCGTCCCGGCTCATCATCCAATGGATGAACTTTCCGACATCGCCGTTATTGTGATACTCCTCGCCGTCCGAGGTTATCCCAGCGCATTGAGTGATTCGCTTCTCGAAACCGCTTCGATTCTCCGCCATGAGTTCGGCGGAGTTATCTTCGGTGTCGCAAGCTATGAATGGTTCCATCAGGTTCCGCCGGAAGGATTCAGGGTGTAGGTGATACTGGTAATTTCAACGGGCTTTTGTGTACGACCGGGACCGGGCCATTCAAGATTCGACCCGTCAGTAGCTTTAGTAATCCATTGTCGTTTAGGCTTACCGTAATTGTAAGGGCGAGATTTGATACGACGGATGGAAGATTGACTGAATACTCCAACTTCCCGTAAAGCCCCGGCGAGGCCAGAGTGAAGATACCGGGAATAAAGGTCAAACATGAAAGGAGTTGAATAGACCCGGCGGGCTTTGGAAGTTTGGCCGAAAGTTCGAGTCAAACCTTTTGAAGAAAGTTCAAAGAACCGATTAGAATTGAGGGGCTGTGGGTTAAATTCAATCACCCTGCCATTTGAAAGCGTGGCGTAACCTTTCACTTGCCATGCCATTTGCTTTCGTTGGTTCTTTACTCGATCGGTCCATATCGAAATCACCGACTTGTAAAAAGGATCGAGGTTGCCCCCGGGAGTTCTTACGGTGAACCATGTTTCGCCCGATTTTTCGTCGAGACTAGACTTTGTTTTTAAGGCTTTAAGAACTTTTTCAGTAATGGGCTTCGTAATGAACTTCTTGCGGTATAGCCTCTCTGTTTTCTTTAGATACTGAATATAATCGACACGGCGTTGCCGGATTCGGCGAACATCGAGGACATCGAGCCGTTGGGCGGAGGGACGAGGGCGAACACCCTTTGCCAAAGTCTTTGGGTCATAAGGGTTTAGAACTCGGAATCTTTTCTTACCGCCTTTAAGAACAAAGACCGGAGTTTTGAGGAGTGCTGTCCCCCGTACCCGGGACACTTTGGCCGTCACCTTGCCCGGTTTCCGTTCGATTTTGACCCTATAAAAGACCAGTTTGCCCCGGTCGGCCTTTTTAGGCTTTAGCTTGGAAAGAGCCCGGACTTGAAGATTGAGGAGCCGGGACCGTTCCCGAGACTTGGCTAGGGCGTACTCACGGGAAAAATAAACCTTCCGCTTACGGAATTGGAACTTGTCCCGAAAGTACGGATTGATGCTAGTCGTTCGGACGGCCTTATCCGAGAATTTTTTAGACGGTTGTTCTAGTTTCTTTTTTCTTTTTACCTTCATAGCCTCCACCGAAAGTATTTTCAGGGGCAAGGATGGCAAGAGAAAACTAGAATTTTATGAAATTTTTTGTGAAATTTCTGCTCGATCTAAAATAATACTCATCACCCCTTGCAAGATTTCTTTTGCGACTTGAGGGACGATTGCGTTTCCCAATCCTTTAATTCGGTCCACCCGATTGGGTACCCCATGAGCCACTCGACCCAATTTGGGTTCAGCAAGCCAGTTTGCTTGTGATCCTTCCCCTCCATGTATTGAACTGCATCGCCAAGAGAATTTGTCATGGGGTTCCGACCCGTTTTTGACATCGTATTGGGCAATCTCGGGGGAAAGTATTCCCTTCGAGTCGGTGTCGGCCACATTCGCTTTGTCATGTATCCGATTGGGCTTCCTTCCTTGCTCCATTTGACTTGTTCGGCTAGACACCCCGCACCCACGCCATTCCTCCCTATTTTCTTCCGATAATCGAACCTTTTCTGCATGGACTCCTCGCTTCTCTCCGCTATCGCAACAGATGTCGGTGTGAGCCAAAATCCAGACTCGATCTCGACGGTGCGGGGCATCGACACCGCAAGCTGGAATAATGAGCGATTCGACTTCGTAACCTTCACCTTCCAAGTCAGTATGCACTTGGTCGAGTGCCATGTTGACGATCCCAGCAACATTTTCACCAACAATCCAAGTCGGCCTCGCTTGTCGTATGATTCGGAGCATTTCAGGCCAGAGGTAACGGTCGTCGTCCTTGCCTTTTCGCTCCCCGGCAACAGAGAAGGGTTGACACGGAAACCCACCTGTGAGGAGCGAGATTCCTTTGAAGTCGAATCCATTGACCGAGCGTATGTCTCCATAAATGGAAACTCTAGGCCAATGTTTTCGGAGGATTGCTTGGCAATAGGGGTCGATTTCGCAGAAACCGGCCGTTTTGAATCCAACTTCGTTTGAGGCAAGGGCGAACCCTCCGATTCCAGAAAAAAGGTCGAGGTGGGTCGGCTCATTCATTTATTTCTTTATTACGGTATCTTGTATGTTCAAATGCCCAGCCCCATTACCTTCGGCATCCATTTGAATCCAAGCGACCCGAACTTTGTTTGCAGGCCATCCACGACTAGGCAAACCACGGAAAACAATCCCATAAAGAGGTTCACCGTTAATACCTTCATCGTCCTTAATAATATCATAAACGACCATGTCTTTAAGTTGCTTGTAGTGTTCTAAATAATAATCTTTTTTTGGTTGGTTCATGCCCCCACTCTCTCACGAAGGGGGTTGCCGTCAAATCTTTTTTTACGCTCGTTTAACAACCCATTAAGCCCCCTAATACCCACCTACCC
>Ga0214921_10005013_pt1 | contig 19013 bp, 39 predicted proteins | sample LL1505_MetaG_FD_177992 | JGI IMG/M metagenome (GOLD analysis project Ga0214921, IMG submission 177992) | Freshwater microbial communities from Lake Lanier, Atlanta, Georgia, United States - LL-1505 | ecosystem: Environmental > Aquatic > Freshwater > Lake | place: USA: Georgia | collected... | reverse complement strand
CCATAATATGCCAATACCGCCTGATACTACAATTTTACCATCTTTTACAGCGCTAAATGACATTCCTGGTATTTCTAAAAATAATGCATATTTTTTAAATTGCGGTGCAATTTGAATAGCAGGATCATTCATTGGATTATTAATGATGTAATGTGCGTGTTCCTTCTTAAAAGGAATAATATTAAGATTATCCATCATTAGTAATTAATCTTGGATATAATGATAATAATGTCATAGGCAATGCTTGATCCTGAACTACAAATAAATAACCATCAGTTTCAAAGTTACCTCTAAATTCAATTTTTTTATCTCCAGTAAAAAGAGGAACAGCAGCATCCATAGAAGCAGCAGAAGATCTAAATGGTATTTCTTCAAGATTGTTTAGATCTGGACCAACTTTAGCTCCAACTGTTTCATAAAATCTTAACGTAACATCAAATATTCTTTTTGTTTTTCCTTGTGAAGTTCCATCCTGTGATCCAACATCTAATCTCATTGTTTGTAATGTTGATGTATATGCTAAACCAACTTTTGCAGCAGTGGTTGTTCTGTCTAATGTAATAGATCCTGAAGATACTGTTTTATCAGGATGCGTTGCACCATTGGCAATTATTCTAACTGTTGCTGCGTTTAAATGATCTAATCCTGTAAGTGTAGATGTTGCAGATCCAGAATATGATAAAGCACTATCTACAAATTGAAATTGTGTAAGTGAACTATCAAATTGAAATGGTGTAAAATATTCTATATATCTTCTTGTTGTTCCATTAATTGTTCTTTTAACAATAACCCAAATTTGATCTTCATCGGTTCTATTATAAGAATTTCCAGAAATAGAAATAACACTTTCAACAATACCATGAGCTGTCGCTCCAAAAGATCCACCTAATTTATGTTGGTGCCAAGCAACAACTTGTTCTGATCTTTGGTATGTTAAACCAACTAATACTCCATCTCCACGAATACCCCAGATAATACTATGAGGTTCTTGTTGGTAAGTTAATTCATCTAATCCATTTAATGTAATATCTTCAGCTAAGATTGTCATATCTGGAGCTACATATCCATCTGTGTCAAAATTATAAGCAAGTTCTCTTAATTTTCTTTTAGCTCTTTGAACAAATAAAGTTGCGTTACCAACTGATAAAGCATCTATAGAGGATGCTCCATAGTTAGATTGTTTTTTAATATTTATGTTTGTAGGTGATACAGCAGTTCCTGTAGAATCTGAGTTTAATGTAAATTCACCACCTGATGTTAATATAATTAATGTTCTTGTTGCTTTTAAAGATTGAATAACATTTACTTGATTTGATGCGATTGTATAAATCATTGCATCATCTGCAGCTACAGTTCCTCCTCTATTTTCATGCATGTTTTCATAATCTCCTGATCTTGAAAAAAATAATGTTTGAGGTTGATCAGTTGTTCCTGCAAATACTAATCTTTGTTCATAGAAAGTTACGCAAGAAGGATAACCTGTAGTATCTGAAAAAGCGCCTAATGCCCAAGCGGTAGTAGTAGAGGAAGAACCCATATCTTTTAAAACTGTTGCTGTTACAACTGTTGTGCTAGTAATAGCTGTGATCTCACCATAACCATCTCTAAAACTAAAAAGTCTACCGACATCAGTAGATTGAAAACCTGTATTATTATTAATTCCAGTTATAGCGGATGCTGTTAATGTTCTTCCTGTTCCAACAGTATGTGATGACATACCAAGTGTTGTAGTTGTAATATTATCATCTAAATAGGGTCCATCAGTAAAATCAACTTCTGTAAGTGTCCAGGATGTGTGTCCAGTTCTAGATAATTTTTTTACAGAATATTCAGGATGACATAAATACATAACATCAGCTGATTGAGCATATTTAATTTCAAATAAATCTGCTGTGGCATAAGTTGTTGTTAATGTATAAACTCTATTTGCAATTCCTCCAGATGTATAAGTTGTATAACTAGATGTGTTTACATTATTGCCGTCTATATCTTGTAATTGAAATGTATTTGTTGCAACTCCTGCAACTTTAAATCTTTTACCATTTACTTGTGTCATTCCAACTACACCAGAAATAACAACTGTATCTCCATTAGAAAAACCATGAGCTGCAGACGTTACAACACCAGGATTAGCTTTTGTAATTGCTGTGATTGTTTTATTAGCTTCTAATACAGCTCCATTGTCTTTATAAAAACGAATATAATTATTTCCAAATTCTAAAGCATAAGATTGTTCAGTTGAAAATTCAAAAGGGATTAATCTTGTTTTTTCTGATGATGTTTTAACTTCAGATACAAAGGTTGTGCCTGGTCTACGTGTTACTGAACCATGAGGTTGAACTATAAAATTTTCTAAAGTTTTGCAGCCGCTAAAATATTTTTGGAAGTCTGTTCTTCCTTCCATACGATCAGATAACTGACCCCCAGTAAAGTTAGTAAGAGCTGTTGATACTCTTGCCATAATTAAAACCTACTGTTGATAAATTCGTCTGATAATATTACATCAACTTGACCCATATTAGGATCTGTATTTTGACCCTCTGTAGCATCAATGTGTTTAGCTTCTGCTAATTTTTCTTGATAGATTTCTTTCATTGTTGTTACTAATGTAGCATTAGCAGTAACAGCAAAAGCAATATCAGCAGCTAAAGCAGCAGAAATAGTTTCAGTTAATAAAGTATCATATTCATTTGGATCAGTAACTAATTTTATATATTGAAGTTTAATTGGAGATACGTTTGCCATTATTTTTCTACCTTCAATTTTATAATCATAATCATAATCAGATATTGTAATAACTCTCAAACAATCTGATGGTAATGTAAATTGATTAGCCCAACCCCAAGCAGGAGTTGCTGTATCTGCTGCAAGCTCTTGTCTTGCCATTAAACAGTTCCAGGCATGAGATCTAAATACTGCATTGCGAATACTTTCATATCTAGCATTGCAAAGTCTTGCGTTTTTAGAATCTTCTGTAAGTGTTAATATTGTTGATGCACCTAATTGATTTAATGCATTATTACAAATTTCTACAACTGATGCCATACTAATCTTTTTTTATTATATATTTACGTCTTAATTTTCTAGGTTTTACTAAAGCAAAGATCTCAGCTTCTGTAAGTTCTAAGTCTTTATCAAAACCATGATGTGCAGTTGATGTATGTTTAAATCTATCAACTAGAACATAGCGATAGATATAATCTTTATTTTGGAAATGTAAAATGGTTTTTGGTTCGTTGATTTTTTTCATAATAAACAGTGGGGATTATTAGTCCCCACTATTTAAAGTAGTATTATTCTACTGTGTAGTAAACCCAAGTATAAATATCACCAGTAGCAGATGCTCCGCCAGTAGTAACAAGTATATCTGTGCTTGCTGTAGTTCTATAACCTAATCCAGTTACTGCAGTAGTTGCAGCACCTGTAGATGAACCACTAGACATAGATTGAGATTGTCCAGCTACGTTCCAAGTTCCAACAACAGATAAATATCTGTCATCATCACCTGAATCTCCAGCTTTTAAAGTTACACCAGAACCTAAAGCACCAGTCTTGATAATTACATCATGAATGGTTGCATTAGCAGGTATTCTAGCAACAGTTATATCAGAACCACTCGCTAGAGAAGATGCTGTATATTTGTCGTAGAACACTCTAAGTTTTCCGCCTACTTCTTCGCTAGAAGAAAGAACAACAGGAACACTGTCAAGGTTTGTTATATTTGCTGATTTTACGCTTGCCATATTTTTATTCTCCTATTGTTAGTTATTATTCGTCGCACGCAATTTCGACAACTTTTTCTTCTTCCATACGAGTAGCACCGATGCTCATGCAGTAGTAAACTTGAGTGCTGTAAGATTTATCAGCTCTCTCATCTATTCTTGCCATTACATCTTTACCGATAGCTAATTTAATAGCATCAGATGTGAACGCGTACGCAAGTCTGTCGTCTGTATTTGTTGCGTCAAATTTTAATCTATTAGACACGATGAACTTAAATCCCAAGAACGAATCTAATTGTCCCTGAGCTAGAGCTTTTACAGTATTGTAATCGCTAGATTTAACTTCAGTTGTATTTAATAAATCGCTAATTTGAGTTGGACCACACACGATGAATCTAGGTAAACTAGGATCAACGTCTGCTAAGTCCAATATTTTTTTAGCATTTAAAAGTTTAGCAACTGTTAAACCATCAGTTTGTGATGCACTGTATGGTTTTTGTCCAGCTGGTAATGATACAGAAGTAGATCCTGTTTCACCAGTGTACGCAGTGCCACCTAAAGCAGCAATGATAACATCATCCATCGCTCTTCCCATAGCAGCAGCCGCAGCTTTTGCATAAGAAGAAGTTGGATCAATTAGCATTCTAACTTTGTCTGCATTGTCTATTAGATCAGCCCACTCATAGTCAGCTAAACTAACTCTTCTACGTGAATGTGGAGTATCCACCTGAGGTGTATCCGAGTGTCTAGAAGTTCTTAGAACAGCAGTAGTTTTACCTACTTGATCAAAGAAAGCATTCTTACCAACAATCGTTTCAACATCCACAGCTTCTCTTAATACTGATCCCATTTGTTGAGATAGCATTTGTACGTTTGAACTGTACTGCTGTACAAAAGCAGTTGTTATTTGATTTGACATATTGTCATCTCCATTGGTTAAGTTTAATTAAAAATAAACGAATGGATTTTCCACAATGTGGATCTATTCTAGAATTTTACATCTTCGTAGATGTTTGTCTTTTCCAAATGCCAATAGGGTCTAAAAGATTATCCTAGTGATTTGCTCTATACATCAGTTAGCTGCTGTCGTAAAGCAAAAACTTCTTGTACAGCTTTATCGTGATTTGGATGAGATTTATTCCAATATGCAGATCCTGGAGCTTGTAATTTAGCTATTTCGCTCTCTATTTCGCTAGGAGTTAAATAGTTTGGACCAGATTGAGCTACAAAATTATCTTCTCCTACCATTTCAGCAAGTTTAGCAAATGCTTTAACAACTTGTGGATGATCGCCTAATTTAACACCACTTTCTAAATTCATGTTAAGAACATCTTCTCCAACATATTCTCTAGCTAATTGTGATGCTTTAGTTATCTTTTGTTCAAAAGCTCTACCAAATTCTTTACGAAGTTGTTGTTCGCTTTCAATACGAGCTGTTTCAGCAGCGGCATCTAAACTTTTTAAGTTTTCCGCCATCATGTCATTATAGAATTTAACAACACCATCAGCTTGCTGTGGTAATAAACCTAATTTATGAGCTTGCTCAGAAAATACTTTTAAAGCGCCTTCATCAATGTTTGCATCTTTAGATATATTATATTTATATTCTTCAGGAGATTTGGGTCTGCCTAACTTATCGTAGACTACATTCCAATCTTCTTCAGTTGCATGTTTATTAGGTAATGGTATTTTTTCTACCCCAACTAATTTTTGTGCATGAATATAACTTTTAGCTAAACTATTAATATCTTTAATAGGAGCTAAAGATTTATCTGCTCTGATATCTTCTGCTAAACTAGCTTTCCAGTCTGCAGCAGCTTGTTCAACTACACTTGTAACATTATTATTTACTGGAGAAGTCGCTGGACTTCCAGATGGTTGAACTGCTTGTTCCACCACTCCCTGTTGATCACTCATTATTTCCTCCATTTTTTTTGTTGATCATTGATTTAATAAATAGATAGACAGATCTTTGTCCCTCTAAATATGCGCTCTCATAACTATCTCCTTTAACAAAGGTAGTTACGTTAGCATTACATCTTCGCTCTAGATCTTCAAGAACCTTTTCTCCACTCTCAGATCCAAAACAAATCTTATAATTTGTGTTTAAATTTTTTATATCTCTATTGTTCATTGATCGCTTTTAGTGCAGGTGCAGCTTTTCCAGCAGCTTCAGCAACTTGCATTTGTTGTTGCATTTCTAATTGCTGTTGTTGCATCTGTTCTCTTTGCAAGCGAATTTGTTGTACTTCCATATCTGACTTCATAACCTTAGCTGGTATACCTAAAATATCTTGTATATATTTTACTAAACCATTTACATCTATGTGATCAAACACAGGAGCAATGTTTTGTAAAGAACCAAATATTTCTACCCCTCTCATAATTGAGGATAACTCTGAAGTCTTTTGAGCTTTCGCTAATGGAGATACATATTCTATTTCAATATCTTGATCTCCTAAAAATTCAGGGGGTTGTGGAAATTTTTTATTTCTTAATAAAATATTAAAAGATCTAGTAATTAATGGTTGTAATAATTCAGATTGTAATCTGCCAAGCACTGGACCCAATAATCTCATTTTTTCTTCTGTTCTTTGTAGAACTTCTGTTGCAGTCATTTGTGGACCACCCTGCATCATTAACTGATCAACGAAAAAATTTTCTCTAATTGCTTTACGTCTTTGTTCTTCCATATTTAAACCTAATGGATTGTTTGCAGCAATATTCATTGGTTCAATTTTATCTCTAGTTCCAGCTCTGTAGTAATTCAATCCTCCAGGTATGGTTCTTATCGGTAAAAGAAAACCATCATCAGGTACAAGCAGTGGAGGATCTATTTGTTTTTGCGCAGCTCTAATCGTTGTTTTAGACATTGTATTTAACATCTTAACATCTGCTAAAGCATTCATCGCAGGTGATCTTCCATAAATTTCATTAGATGCTTTTAAGTAACGCGGAACTACATAAGGAAATTCTTCGTAACCACCTTCTTTTAAAATTGCTCCACTATCTGGATCTACATAAACTGAATAGTAAGGTTTACCTTTATTTCCTTTTGCAATTCCAAATTCTTCATTTGGCATTACTAAATGTAATATTGGAACTTCCTCATGTGGATATGATTTAGCTTTATCTTTTAAATTTTTTGGTAAGTTTGCTTCACCGAATTTTAACATTACTGTTCTGGCAGGTAGATAGAATTTTCTAAGCATACTATCCACCATGCCTCTTTCATCTTCGGTAATAAAAATTTCTGCAATATAAATAGTTCTAAATCTTAGATCATCATTAATATCTTCTTCAATCAACATGGCTGCTGTACCAAAAGAAATTAAATCGTGATATAGTTCAAATATTTCTTGTTGGAAATTTGATGATGCAAAAACTTTGTACATAACATCTGTACAAGATTCTAACCATTCTTTTGCTTCATCATCTTTATCAAGTTGATTGTCTCTATATTTTAAATAAAAAAATGGTGATGCAATATTAGTTAGCATTCCATGTAATGATGCTGACAATAATTCTAAAGCATGAATTGCTGTACCATCAAAAATTAGTTCGTGTCTTTTGTCTCCCTTTGATCTTTTTTTTGTAATGTCTGCTTTTCGCGGCATCATATAATCCGCAACTTCTTGCCAATGTTCTTCCCAAGTTTGACGTTGAGTGTTTAAACTTTGGTATCTATCCAATACCAATTTTGCTTTTGGATTCATTGCCATATTATGCGCCTAATAAAGTTTTAGTAGAAAGAGTTGTCTGTTCACTTACACCAGATGGTGATGTAAGTATAGTCATAGATCTTCCTCTTCTTTTTGCTTTTAATAATCTTGTTGCTTCTCCTTGATCAACTTCTGCTGCTGTTGGTGAAGTCATTGGTTGTGGTTTTGGAGCTTCTACTTGTGGAGCTACTGCGGCAGGAATATCAGATGCTTTTCCTGTAACAACAGACTTAACTAAATTAACAACTGGTTTTGCTCCACCCATATTATTCTCCTAGTAAAGTTTTTTTCTGTAAAGTTTCTGCTTCTGTTAATCCTTGAGCGCCTGTTAAAATTGTAGATGCTCTTCCTTTACGTTTACGTCTAATCTCTGCTTGTTGAGCTGCAATTTCTTCTGCTCTTGCTTTATCATCATAAGCAGGAGGTTCAGCAGGCGGTGGAGGCGGAGGTGGCGGCGATGGCATTTTTGGCATTAAAAATCCCATGACTATTCTCCTAAAAATTTTGTTAAGTTTTGTAACATGCTAAATCCATATTATATGATTTGTCATTAGTAAATACTTATTTAGAAAAGATCTTATATTCAGAATCTGTAGCTCTAGGCATAGATGTGTTTTTAGTTAATACATCATTTACCGATAATGCTAAATATCTAAAAGCATCTGCGGCATGAGATGACCAGGCATGAACTGGCTTACTATGAAATATCTTCATCTTTTCGTTATATTTTCTATGATAATGTCTTAATGCATCAACTAGATGTTTACAATTATCCATATCAATCCAGCATCTAGGTAAGATCATTTTAGCGGAATGGATCCCATCTTCCAGCGGCAGTTTCGGCAAAATTTTAAAATTAATACCTAGCTGATAAGCAACATCTCTTCTAGTCTTGCCAGAGGAAAATTCAGTAACTTCTATATCATGCGGCGCATAATGCGTTTTATAAAAATAATCTTTCTTACTAACAACGTCGCAATAATGCGGTAAACCTTCTTTGTTGTTTTCATAGTAATCTATTATATGGATTGCAGCGCCGACTTGTTGGTAAAATATTATAGCGGTAGAATCTCCAACTCCAATATCCCATGCGGTATTAACTGGGAACGCAGGATTGTAAGGAACTCTAGTTAATTGTTTTTTATCTTCCAAATCTTTAATAATAGATCCAAAAATAGATCCTGATATATTTGCTATCCAGGAGCATTCAAATTCTTGTTGATATTTTTCTTCACCCATTTGCTCCCTTGCAGCTTTTAATTCTGCTTCATCAACTATCTTTGTTTTGGATGCAGGAGCTGTATAAGCAAACCAATCATCATGGGTTAATGCATATTGATATAATTCATAAAACTGATTTGACATTCCAGCAGGTGTTCCAATAAAAACGCACCATCCTTTTCTGTCGGATAGGCAGGGTCTTAAAACCTCATTCCAAAGTGTAGGATCTATTTGCGCCATCTCATCGCAACAAGCTCCATCTAAAAATATACCCCTAATGCTATCAGGTGTTTCAGAAGATAGGAGGGTTATTCTGGCGCCATTGGGTAGATCGCAACGTAATTCTGTTTCGTGAAATCTAACTCCTGGTATTACTCCTGCATATTGTTTTAAATAATCCCAAGCAATGTTTTTCGCCTGGCGGTATGTTGGAGCGATATAGGCATATCTAGGATTCTTTTTTGTGTTTAGCATCGCCTCAATAAGCAAATGATTAATTAACATAACCGACTTGCCAAACCTCCTATGACAAGCAAGAACAGAAAATCTGTGCTGCCTTAACTTCTCATGTAGCTCTTCTTGCTGGGGTCTAGGATCGTAAGGTATATCAACAATCATTAGTGTATCTTTGGCATGTCAGAAATATCATCTATTTTATGATAATCAATTCCAATCTTTTTTAAAATCTTATTAGCAAACTTATCCATGTGATCGCTATTTTCAAAACCATTAAAATGAATAACCAAAGAATTGGTATCTTCATTTACAAATAACAATGCGGTAATTAATGCATCTTCATCTTTAGGCATAGTGAGTATGTGGCTGTGTGTGTGAAATTCCCAATATAGATATAAATAATTTTGGCGCCTGGCGGCTTGGGTATACCCCCCCAAATGTTCTTTGTTTGTTCGCCAAAATCCTAATAAAAAAGTTCCGATAATTGTTCGTTATCAGAACTTTTAATTTTATTACTAACGATAACTTATCAGTTATTACTAGCAACCTATAATTGTGTAACAATAAACCGCATAAAACATAGAAAGAACTCCATAACGCGCGCGCAAGACTTCGTGGCAATGCATACATTAACCAACTATTCCACATCTTGAGCATCAACATTAATTGTTTTTTTTACCTGTCCACCCCAACGAATAGTGATTGTGTTATCCTGTTTAATCTCCTGCTTAGACTTTTCACCAAAGATATCCGATATCAATTTACTAACCATCCAACGTACGTGCGTTAGCTTCTCTCGCCAATACATCATCTCCTGATTACTTTTAGGATTTGCTAATTCTTCATTAATCTCATCCAACAACGTGAATGCTCCGATCCTGCGAGCTTTCATAACAGTATTATAAATCTTATCATCCTCACGCATCCACTTGTAAACAGTAGACAAGCTCGGCATTGATTTATCTTTGCAAATCTTTGTTAAAGGTATTCCTTTCTCTAGCTCAGTAGAGATTTTATCAAGTGTTATTAACTGTTGAGATTTCTTCTCCTGGATCTCGCTGCTTAATGTATTTTGCTCTGAGTTCATCTTCAGTTAAATGTTTTAAAAACTTTAAGTTACGTAATGCTTTGAGTTTACCTTCAATCGTCTTAGCATTCCAATCACTCATTCCTCCATGATTTTTACATCTATAAAAACCAGATTTCATTAGATAACCCTTTGCCTTGCAACGCACAGTGTATTTACTACCTCTTGTCATGCTATCGCACTGTATCTTGTGTAAAGGTTTTCCAACCATATCTTGTGGTTTATCTAAGCGAATATACAACCTATTGCAACACATAAGTTATAAACACTAATCAGGGATAGGTTCTTGTTTTTTAAAGCGATGTATCTTAAATCTTTTGCCTGAAGTCTTTTCCTCAACGCACACAAATTCCCCTTCAATTCCAATAGCTTTAAATCTAACTGAGTATTTGTCATCCAAAGGGATGGGGGATCTAAGGTTTAACTGTATTGGGTTTTTACTAAAATTTTTATAATTCCTATTATAGTTATATATATCTAGTTTATTATTATGCCTGTGAGGCACATCTGAGTGTTCTGTGAGGCATATCTTGTTTTGAAGCGGTAAAGTATACGATTGCGTGGATCTTAACCGATGCACAATTATAACCTTTAGTCTAGCAAGCTCCGCAATAGATCGCCTAACAGTAGAATACGATAAACCTGTTAAAGAACTAATAGTTTTCATCTTAGGGAAGCATTTTTTCGTCTTTTCATTCCAGAAAGTAACTAGCGCATAATAAACCAGCTTAGATTGTGGGGATAACTTATCATGCCTCATAATCACTGGATCTAATTTGTGATACAAGCTCATTTGTAGACTAACCTGTTTCCTTAACACAGAACTTCTTGTGATTAATATGATACTCAGTCATTGTCTTGATCCAATCCTCAAGTGTTAATTGGTACATATCCGATTTGAATGGTGCTATTTTCTGTACCCTAAAACCGACTACAGCACCATTAATTTCATCGTATTGATAAAATACCAGATAAGCATCCAACTTAGCTCTTTCAGCTAACCTGCGTGTTGTAGTAGAAGTTTTGTATGCTTGATTTTTATCGTAACAAGTCTCGGCAAGAAATAAAGGTTCGTAGCACTTTCTGCATATTTCAACCTGATCTAAATCAATCATCCCCAAATTATCATCAGCATAACGATGCCACTGTGAATACTTATCGCCTTCATTATAGTAATTATCTCGTGCCATTATTTATTTCTTACATTACAAAGTGTCGTTGCTTTTTGTTTTTCAATTAAAAATATAAATCTCCAAATTCTTTTAATTTTCGCTACATCAACTAATTTAGCTAATTGCCAATTTCTAAGTGAAAAATCTGTTATACAACCAACAATATCTCCTATTGTGGGTCTGTTTGATCTCCAAAAATTAATGTAATGCTGTTCTGTTATACCATTTAAACAATTAACACCAACTACAGGGAATGTAAAAATTAAATATGCTTTATCAGTTAAACATTCAAAAATAGTTGGAAAAAACTTATCTGGATATCCATAACCATCAATATCAATTAAATCAAATTTTCTTTTTTCAAATCTTAACTTAAAAATATAATCAAAACTATCTCCAGTAGTTTCTTTATTTAAAGATAAAACATTTTTTGATATCGTATTGTAATATTTAGATAAATTTCCTTTGCCAGCAAAAACCTCAAGTATTTTTAAATCATTAAAATTAAATCTTTTTAATTGCTCAATTTTCTCAACTGGATGATGATAATCATCTAGATTTAAAAACTGATTTTTTCTAATCTTTTTGTGTGTTTCTGCTGTATGTCCAGTCATTTTTTTAATAATTTATTTATTTCCAGTTGATTTGCTTGTAGCTCTTCTGTTAAGATCGTTACCCTTTTTTCTAATTCATCAATAACTAATTGCTGTCTTTCAATACAACTTTTCTGTTGCATGATAATTCTTTCTAGATCATTGGGTCCACGTTCCATTATGCTATGCTACAAGTATAGGCAAAAACTTCCTTGCTTTTATAAAATGTACCAATCTGAGTATATTTTTTGCCTTTTACTTTTCCTGAGTATGTTAATTTTTTAAATGCATGATCACAAAAATTAGGATCATATTTATCTACTTTGTATTCATAATTGTGTATGTAACCATTCATCATTATAATTGTTAAAATAATTTTCATTTAACCTTTTCAACATTAATAATTACTGAGTTTGGAATAATATTAGTATTAGCAATCTCAACATTATTTTCATCATTATTATCAATGCTATAATCAGCAAATGTTATTGTGTCGGTTTTTGTTTTCTTTAAAATATGACAAAGACTTTTAACCACTGCTGTTTTTTGATTTGTAGCATCATCAATAGTTTGCCAGGAGCTGTCTGAAACAATGTCTTTCCAGGTAACTATATAATGCGTAAAATCTATTGCAGAATTTTTATATTTTTTAGATTTCTCTTTTCGCTTACCCATAAAAATCCTGCGCTTTAACTTTATTGCCTGTTTTGTTTTGAATATTAATTATGTTAGAGCTGCGTGGTATTCTCTCACCTAAGCACCATTTACGAACTGTGGCTATTGGATTGTTACCCTTGATTTCTAATAGCTTTGCTAATCCACTATAACTGAGATTATTTTTATTCTTAAAATCTAATAACTTCATAGTTAAATACATATAGCCAAAAAAACTATATATTCAACTGAATAACTTATGAACAATGTTAATAACTATTTTATTGTTATTTGTTCTATATTAATTCATAAGCTGTATTGAACGATATGGAAACATTATCAAAATATTTACCAGATAAAGTTTTATCTGATTATTTTGCTGCTAAAAAAAATAAAGAACTTTTACCGATCTGGTCTCAAAAGTATAACATAGATCACATGTCGCCATCCCAACTAAATCAAAAAGATGGTGTATGGAGTTTTAAATATTTATTTTGTGATGAAAGAGATCGCAGAGATTTTGAAATTAATTCTAAAATGCAAGCAGGTAATGCAGTAGGCAAAGCAGGAATATTATTACATGGAGATGTTGAATGGGTAGGAGACAAATATGTTATTCATAAACCTTATCCAAAAATTGATGATACAATTCTTGATAAAGTATATGAGCAGGCAACATCATATTACATGGAATATAAACCTGTAGATGACATGGATCGTCAGCAATTCCAAAACAATAAAGAAAATTTAGTTGAAACAATTAAAACATTTTTTAAAGCATTTAATGAAATAGGTTTAAAGAAACCAGTTCATTGTGAAAGAACCATTGCTGTTAAATTAAAAAATTGTGTGCTGCCAGTTATTGGGCGTATAGATTTTGAAGATGATAATTCATTCATTGAGCTTAAGACAAAATGGGGAAGGAAAGCTCCTAAACCTAAAAAAGATGGAACAACTTCTTTTTATAATGTTAAAATAAATGATAATCCTGATCCTTTCCATTTATTGCAAGTTGCCATCTACTGGTTAGCAACGAAAAAAAAACCTTATTTATTATATATTACAAAAGAAGATTATAAAATATTTACTCCAGAAAATTGTGAAGAGCTGCAACCAGAAAAATTAAATAATTATATTACACAAGCGCAGATCATTGCTTACAGGAGAGAACGATTAATGGCGAGACACAATGGAGAGCATAGTTACTTTGCAGATCTGGACCCAGACTTTGATCATCCTTATGCCTGGAACATTGGATCTCAATATAAAAATAAAGCAATGCAATTATGGGGTTTTACTAAATGAAAAGAACTATTGAAATGATCGTTGTTAATCCGACGTGTGAAATTAAGAAATTTAAAAGCAGACAATTCGTTAATAAAATAAAAATTAACACTATAGTTGGTTTTATTTTGTTCTCCCTTTTATGTCTGATTTTAAATAACCTGGAGAGTGTGCAAGCCATTCTCCAGGCACTAACAACAAAGGTAATAAAATGACAAATAAAGATATGTACAGAAACGTAGACAAATCTTCATTAGCTGTGCGCATGTACAATGTAATGAAGAATGCTAAGTCTGTAACAAAAGAAACAGCTCGCGGTGGTGTTCCTTACAAAATTGTAACCCACAATGAAGTAAATAACACTATTAAAGCTGAGATGATTAAACAGGGAATAATTGCTATTCCTTCTGTCTCTAATCATACAAGAGAAGGTAACTTTACAATGGTGTCTATAGACATGAAATTTATGAATATAGATAATCCAGAAGATTGTTACACAGCGCAGGGATTTGTTGGATATGGAGTTGATCCATCAGATAAAGGAATAGGTAAAGCAATTAGTTATGCAACTAAGTATGCTTTGCTAAAAACTTTTATGCTTGAAATAGGTGATGATGAAGAAAGTGAACTTCACAATCTAAAACCAGAACCAGTTTCAAAGTTTACACAAAGCTCTGCAAGAAACAACATAATCAACCAAACCAAAATAGGAGGTTTTAATGGCTGATGCTAAAAACAGTGGAGGGATATTCTTTACAGATCCTTCAACTAAAGAAAAAGAAACAGACTTTGATTTCACAGGTACTGCAATTTTATCTGGTTACAGATTAGTTGCTGATGCTAATGCATCATCAAAGTTGTATATAGGTGGTTATAAAAAAATAGTTGGTGCAGGAAAGTCTATGCCAGAAGGCACTGAGTTCTTGTCTATCTATTCTGTTAAACCAGCTAAAGATGGAGCTGCCGCAGCTAAACCTGCAGGTGGTTACCAAAAACAAACTTACAGGAGATAGTAATGAAATATAGCTTAACCAAAAAACAAAAAAAGATTTTTGATTTTGTGAAGAGCTATATTCAGAAAAATAAGGAAGCTCCCTCGTATGAACTAATCATGCGAGGGGTGAACCTTAAATCTAAAAATTCTGTATATAATTATGTTCACCAACTAAAGGATAGAGGATGGATTACAATCAAGATAGGCAAATGCAAGAGCATGACACTGATAAAATAAGTTTATCAGATATTACTAGAGATCCGATTACTCAAAAAGTAATTAACAAAATAGTTCATAGATCAATTAGCGGAATGAATAAATTTGGAGTTACGATGCATGATAATCCAAAAGACGTAGATCAATGGTTATTAGAAGCTCAAGAAGAAGCAATAGATTTAATTAATTATTTAGAAGTCGCGATTGAGAGGTACAGAAAGTTAAAACAAAAACTTCATGCTCTTATGAAAGACAATGAATAAATATAAAAAAATTATTTATGGCGAATGTACATTTCGCATTGAAGAAGAATTTGAAACTTTGGAAGATGCCAAAACTTCATCTCCAACAAACAAATCAATTTATAAAGTTGATAATATAAAAGTCGTAAGAACTTTAATTAAAATAAAAGATTCAGAATAAGTTATTGATTTATCTACATTATTTCTTTCTGTAGATATCTAGACATTTTGGCTAGACACTGTCATATATAGGTTATGACAAACAAATCACAGAAAGGAAACCAGATGAAAACAATAACACTTAAATTTACTGAACAAGAGTTAATTAATCTAACAAGATTAGTTTACCAAGATTTACAATCAATAAAAGAGTATGAAAAAAATTCTGGATCTTTATCAGTTCCAGATAGACTTGCTCAAAAGTTTGGTAATAAATTTTTACCAAAGTTATGTAAGATCTTAAATATTAACGAACCAGAGGCAGCATGATCATTAGTAAAACTCAATTAGATTTAATTAGAAGATCATCAGATGAGATTCTATTAAACAAATATGATTATTATAACAGCATGCCTGTTAGAACTTTAACAGCTCTTCTTAATCTAAAAGCAATCAAACAAGAATTGGATAGAAGAAATCTTTTAGATTTAAAAATTAATGAAGATCAATATGAAATAGAGGTAGCATCATTATGAATAAACTTATTAAAGATAAATATATACTTGCTCAATCATTCTTACAAAAATCATTAGATGAAAAAGATCCAAAGTTATCAGACTTTTATTATACTCAATATGTTGAGATGTTATTTAAAGCTGATGATGATCAATTAAAAGAGAAAGAAGTAACTCAATGAAAATAATTAGATGTCCAGATTGTAATAGTTCTAGAGTACAATACTTAGCATTCCAAAGAAACCTTGCTTACTTACAAAGCGAGCTAACTCAGGAATGGTATACTCCAAACATTACTACTCAGGATATCCAGGCAGATCCAAACCCAACTTTTAGATGTGTTAAATGCGATAATGAATGGGTAGGAATTAATGATTGAAACATTACAAGATTTATTTTGGTATGAATTAATCTTAATCTTAATTTTAATATTAATATATTTTAACAACAGGAGATAATATGCTTACATATATAGTTACATTAATGCAGATTCTTATACTAATAGCAGCAGGATCATTAGTTTATGATGTTGCTAATTTTTTATTTCAATTTGATCAAGGAGATATCAATGAGTGAATTTACTAAAGCAGCCATTATAAGATTAAAAACTTCTATTAAAGGAAGAACTAAAACAATTAACAATAAAGAATATAGAGAGGGTTTTATTACTGGGTCCAGACTTGTTTGGGATTTTTTAAATACTGAAGTTAATAAATATAAAGCAAAATATTATTCTGTTATTTCTAAAAAGAAATTATATGCAATTAAAGAACCAACTAAAAAAAATAATATAGTTAGTATATTTCCTGAGGTTAATCATATCCTGGATAAGATATGTAAAAGATTTGATGTGTCATTAGATGAGATTAAGTCTCCAAGCAGATTACAGAAGTTTGTATATGCAAGAACTATAGCTATTAATATTATGCTTGAGAGAGCTAGCATGAACTACACAATCGTTGGCAATGTTCTTGGTAAAAGAAACCATACAACTATTATGTATCATCATAACCAAAAGAATTTAAAAATTGGTTATTGGAAACCGCAGAACGAGATTTGGAATATTTACGAAGAACTAAATAAAGAACTATAGAATAGTTTTTTTCTTTTTAGGAAAACCAGCTTGCATATTTTTATATGCCTCAGGAGATATCGTTGAATCTTTTTTAGATCTAGAAGTTCCTGCTTTTTTGCGCTTATTTATATTGTAATATAAACCTTTGTTTTCCATTAAAGAATAGTTTTCTTTTTCTTCTTAACACCCATGATACTTCCTTTATTTTCTGATGCGTAGAATATTTTTTCTCCACGTTCAGCTCCATATTCTTTTTTCATGGCAGCCATAATTTTTTTTCCTTTAGCGTTTAGCGGCATAATATTTTTCCTCTCTTTTTTGTTCGGCAGCTCTTCGTCTTAGGTTATCCTGGTGGTATCTATCAAAGCAATCACCATCTCCTGCATGACAAAATCGCAAACCTTCTGCATTAATAACCCAACCACCCATATTTGACAACAATTCTTTATTGCAAATAAAGCAGAAACCACAACGAAATACTGAGTTCTTTTTTCTTCTCACGACTTCTTATGCCTATTAGCAAAAGCTCTAGCAGATTCTTTATTTCTAAACCCCCATGCTTTTAGCGCTAAAGCCAATCTAGTGGGTCTATTTTTGTTATCCTTCATTGCACCCTTCATACCACCAAATCGTGCGGCAAAAGAGATCCTACGAGGGTTTAAACCACTCTTTACAGGAGCTTTAAGATTAGATCCTTCGGTTCTTTTAAAATAAGCTCTACCCGCAGCTGTTAATCCACCTTTTGGGTTCTTATGTTCTTTTCTCATAACATTTACATTTATTCAATAACAGACAACAATACATTGTTTTAAATATACAATATATAATAATTATACCCTACCTTGTCCCACATAAGGTTTATAAGTTTTATGCTTATTAACTCTTTTGGTATGCCTACCTTTTCTTTTCTTAGGCGGTTTTCTTATATGTTTGTTTTCTAGATTTTTTCTTGCCATACCAATCTTTGTTGATTACTTTCTTTTTATACTTCATTGCGAATGCTGTTTGTATTTGATTACTCATCTTTGTTACTGACAGCTCTATTAGCTAATGTTCTTGCAATGCTTTCTCCTGATCTACCAACAACGTAACCACCCAAACCTATTTGAAGTAATGTCCAGACATCTCCTGGAAGTTCAAATGTTATTACAGATCCAAATATTATTTTCATAATGGGTCCCAATATATAATTCCATACAAGAATAAAAATAAGAACATACATCAATAGGGGTCTCCAAGATGAAACAAACCAATTAGATTTAGCTTCAGCTTCTACAATGCTGGCAGCTGCTTTTAATTCTTCAGTTGATGATTTAAGTAATTGTTCATTTAATTGAAACTTTAATCTATCAGCAAGATCCTTATCAGGAATTGCTTTATCAATCGTAGAGAAAAGCATTTTAGCAAGCGGAGCTATAATTTGTAAAGCAGGTAACATTATTCTAATTCCATTGTTGAATAAACAGTCTTACCATCTATTCGTATTGCTTTCAAATATTCTCTTCTGTTTTCTTTACTATTGTAAGAGCAATGAACCCACCCTGAATTGTCTTCAGTAGGATTCCAGAACTCAAGTATTAATTGATCAAAATCTAACGTCTTATATATCCAATTAGCTAACTGTAAATTTGGAATACCTTCTATTTCAAAGTCTGCTGCTTTACCTTCAGTATGTTGAGACTTAATAGTTGAACCAACAGCCAGGCATAGCTCAGGGGATCTATAACCAGAAGTAATTTTAATTGGCATTTGAAATGCATCTCTTACTGGCTGTAATATATGATCGCATAATAATTGTAGATTTTTAATATGCTCAACTTTAGGAATATTAATTATCTTTTTTTCTTCTGCAGTTTTAGAATATGTTAATTCTTCTAATGTAAAGTTATTGGATAGTTTCA
>Ga0214921_10005012_pt1 | contig 19020 bp, 31 predicted proteins | sample LL1505_MetaG_FD_177992 | JGI IMG/M metagenome (GOLD analysis project Ga0214921, IMG submission 177992) | Freshwater microbial communities from Lake Lanier, Atlanta, Georgia, United States - LL-1505 | ecosystem: Environmental > Aquatic > Freshwater > Lake | place: USA: Georgia | collected... | reverse complement strand
TGGGTTGAGTCATGCACAGCATTGGTAGAACATCATTCAGGTGCATGGGAAATTGTAACATGGACTCAAAAAAATGACAAAGAAGATACTGATAGTAACAGACAACTTACCGGATCAAATTAATGGCGTGGTTACGACCTACAAGAATTTGGAGACACATGCGCTTTTGGATGGGTATCAGCTTGTTTATATTGATCCCGGGCAGTTCCCCCACCGTGATTGTCCTGGCTACAACGAAGTCAAGATTGCCTATCCCCGGGCGTTACGCCAGAAGATTGCGGAGGTGGGTGCGACTCATTACCATATCGCCACAGAGGGTCCTCTCGGTGTGTCTGCTCGACACCTGTTTGAGCGTGACGGTATACGGTATAATACCGCTTACCATACTCGCTTTCCTGAAGGCATAAAAAAACTTGTAGGCGTGCCTGAATTTATAACTTGGGCCTATGTGCGTTGGTTTCACAAGCACTCAGGCAAGGTGTTGACCACAACAGATACCATGGTCAACGAATTGAGAGATCAAGGCTTTGACGGCACAGTGATCAGTTGGACACGCGGTGTTGATCGAGAAGTGTTTAGGCCCGACTGGCGTGACATCAAAGAAAATGACGGTCCTGTATTGGTGTGTGTGAGCAGAGTTTCAAAAGAAAAAAATCTTGACGATTTTTGTGCCATGGAATATCCTGGTGCTAGAAAAATCATGGTAGGCGATGGTCCATACAGAAAAGAACTGCAACAGAAATATCCTGACGTGGAGTTTGTGGGATTCAAAACTGGTCAGGCTCTGGCGGAATACTATGCACAGGCTGATGTGTTTGTGTTTCCATCTAGATGGGAAACATTTGGTCTGGTCATGATTGAAGCCATGGCCTGCGGAACGCCAGTGGCAGCGTATCCTGCACCAGGACCACTAGATGTGATTGATCCGGGAGTTACAGGTGTTATGGATCAAAATCTAGCCACTGCCACATACAAATGCATGGGACTGGATAGAGAAACTGTGTGGCAAGGCAGTCAGCGATGGAGTTGGCAACGGGCTTGGGAGATATTTCGGGCAAATTTGGTTTAATAAAACTGTAATATGATTGTCATTAAATAATACTCACTAACAAGGAGAATCTCAGTGAAAAAACTTATCCTGACACTACTGGCCGCTGTAGCGGTTACAGCACAAGCAGCCGATATTACAGGGGCAGGTGCAACTTTCCCTTATCCTATCTACGCCAAGTGGGCCGAAGCCTACAAAAAGGAAACTGGCGTGGGACTGAACTATCAATCAATTGGGTCATCCGGCGGCATTCGCCAGATCAACAACAAGACAGTGGCCTTTGGTGCTAGTGATGCACCTGTGAGCGGTGCAGATCTTGACAAGAATGGTCAGGTGCAGTTTCCTGCTATCATTGGCGGCACAGTGCCGGTGATCAACTTGGAAGGCTTCCGGCCCGGTGAGTTACGAGTTACTGGTGCAGTACTGGCAGAAATATATTTGGGCGACATTGTGAAGTGGAATGATGCCAAACTTGTGGCACTAAATCCTGGCAAGAAGTTACCAGACGCCAACATCACAGTGGTGCATCGTGCAGATGGTTCGGGCACAACATTCAACTTCACAGACTATCTTGCTGAAGTCAGCAAGCCATGGGCCGAGAGGGTGGGCAAAGGTGCCGCAGTCAAGTGGCCTGCTGCCAGTTCAGTGGGCGGTAAAGGCAACGAAGGTGTTGCAGCCAATGTGAACCGAGTGAAAGGTGCAATTGGTTATGTCGAGTATGCTTATGTTAAGAAGAACAATATGACATTCATGCAGTTGCAAAACAAGAGTGGCAAATGGGTCAGTCCGGATGACCTGACATTTGCAGCCGCGGCAGCAGGCGCAGATTGGTTCTCTGTGCCAGGTATGGGCGTAAGCATTGTGGATCAAAAGGGCGATGCTGTATGGCCTGTATCCACAGCCAGTTTCATCATCATGTACAAGGATCCTGCAGACAAAAAGTCTTCAGCAGAAGTGCTCAAGTTCTTTGACTGGTCATTCAAGAATGGCAAGAAGATGGCTGAAGAATTGGACTATGTGAGTTTGCCGGACAGTTTGACCAAACAAATTCGCGAGCGTGTGTGGAGTCAGATTAAGTAAACAAACCGACCACAACGATTGAGTGGCGCTGGAACTCGTAACCAGCATAATAGGACTACACAGTCCTATTATTTTGGCCGTAAATAAATCATGTGGCCCACAATTTTCCTACTTGTGTTTGCGCCCATGCAATCATGGGCGGTGAACTTAAATGATTGCCCCAAGATTAAAGATCCTGATCAGAATGCCTTGTGCATGGCACAGGCCACAATAAGTATCAATCACTGTGACAAAATCAAAAACTTGTCAACAAAAGAAGATTGTATTCATTGGGTGCGCAAAGAACAGCGTAGACTGGTGTGGGACTACAACAAAAAATAAACGCTAACTTTATCAGTTGCAAACTAATTTAAATACTTCAAAAGGACACAGCCTATGAGTTGGTTTAAACGTAAACCTCAACGATACCCCCCAGCACCCGCCCCCGCCCCCGTCTCTCCGCACAGAACAAGCCCTGCCACCGAAAGAGCCAAACAAAAAGCCAAAGAATCTGCTCCAGCTCGCCCAATAAATAATTAATGTACAAGAAAATTCTATTAAGTCCATGGACTGCCCTAGCTACACTGGCTATTGTATTAGGCATTCGCGCAGCCGATCCTGCATTTGTAGAAAGCGTGAGACTACGCTATTTTGATACACTTATTATGGCCCCCAGGGCCGTGGAGACCGCTAATGTTGCCACTGTTAACATCGATGAAGACGCTGTTTCTCGCTACGGTCAATGGCCCTTTCCCCGAGGGGAGTACGCAAAGATCATTGAGGATCTTTATAGAAGGAATGCTGGTCTGGTTGTGTTCAACGTTCTTATGCCTAACAGTGATAGAAGTGGGCAAGATGCTATATTGGCTGCTACTCTAAAACGGTATCCAGTTGTACTACCAAGTGTCCCTGCAGACAAAACTCGCAATCAACCAAGAAATCCTGGCGCTGCCATCATTGGTTCAGAATGGCAAGATCAAATCGTGCAATATCCTGGATTAATTGCCAATGTATCACAGTTGGAAAATACAGCCGCAGGCATTGGTATCGTAAACACCTTACCTGAAGTAGATGGTGTTAACAGACGTATACCCTTGGTAGTATCTGTTGACGAAAAAATTTATCCCAGTTTGGCTATGGAAACTTTGAGAGTAGCCGCTGGCGATAGCACTGTGCAAGTCAAACTCAACGCCATTGGCGTTGAGAAGATGCGCATACCCCGTTTTGGGCCTATTGCCACAGATAATCTCGGGCGGGTGTGGGTAGACTGGATTAGAGAATCAGACAGTTATAATTTGTTGGACTTGCCCAGCGACTTTGGCGGTGCTATTGTAATAGTTGGTACCACAGCCGCTGGATTGTCAAATCCCGTGCCCACCAGTCGTGGCTCTGTGCATCCACATGAAGCACAAGCTGTAGTATTGAGCACAATGATTTCTAGCACAAACATTCAACGCCCAGACTGGGCCGACGGTGTTGAAATTTTAGCAATAGTAGTTTCGGGAATTTTATTATTATTTTTAACAAGGTGGACGTATGCAGGTTTGGCTACAACGGTTGTTTTGGTTGTTGGCGGCGTTGTTGTTAGCCGCTACGCTTTCTCTGACTTTTTATTCTTATTCGACGCTACTGCGTTTACCGCTGGAACAATACTGGTCGCTTTGCATGCCTATGGGGTCAAGTTTGTTTCAGAGTTCTTACAAAAGCAACAAATAAAGAAACAGTTTGGTACATACTTGAGTCCGGCCATGGTTGAAAAACTACAGAAGAATCCGGAACTGCTACAACTGGGCGGCGACAGTCGTGAACTGTCAATCATGTTTACAGACGTGCGTGGCTTTACTTCAATCTCTGAACACTACGGCGCGGATGTGCAAGGCTTGACACGGATCATGAATCGCTACATGACCGCCATGACAGCAAAAATTATTGAAAATCAAGGCACCTTGGACAAGTACATTGGTGATGCACAAATGGCATTTTGGAACGCACCCTTGGACGATGCCAACCATGCCAAGAATGCAGTTCGTACAGCACTGGAAATGATGGAGAGTTTGGATGCGTTTAATCGGGAAGTTATGGCAGAAGGTGTGCCGCCTTTTGGTATGGGTCTGGGAATTAATACTGCCACCGTTGTGGTGGGCAATATGGGCAGTGATCAACGGTTTGATTATACTTGCCTTGGCGACGGTGTTAATTTGGCGTCGAGACTCGAGGGCCAATCTAAGCCGTATCATGTCAAAATCGTTCTTGGGCCGTTAACCGCCAAACAAATCGCTGACGAATACTTTACACTAGAACTAGACTGTCTTGCTGTGAAAGGCAAGAAGGAAGGTGTTAATATCTTCACAGTGTTAGGTACCAAAAAAGAAGCAGGCCGCGACTTCCATGATGATAGAGAAGTGCATGACCTTATGTTGCATTGCTATCGCACACAGGCTTGGGCCAGTGCAACCAAACTCATAGGTGATCTCAAAGGTAGCTTTGCTGGCCTTATGGATGATTACTATGACATGATGTTGGAACGCATCACAGAGTACAGAGAAAACCCACCAGCTAGTGACTGGGATGGCGTGTACCGAACCAACACTAAATGAAAACCATTGCACTGTTTGTACATCAACCTAGGTGTTCAGTGCAAAGTGGTAATGGCATAATACAAGCACTCACGCCACATTACAGATTTAAGATTTTTACTCGTCATCGACTGGAAGATGAATTCTTTGACGATGTTGACATGGTAGCATTTCCTGGCGGTATGGGCGATTCAGATTCTTATGATTGGATGATGCGGGAAAATGCATCACGTATTCGCAATTTCATAAACCGTGGCGGGTACTATCTTGGCATCTGCATGGGTGCATACTGGGCTGATTGTGATTACTTCAACATCTTGCATGGCGTGCGAGCAGTGCAATACATCCAACGCCCTAACACAGACACACGTCGGCCACATGCCAAGGCCTGTGCTATAACATGGCAAGGCAACCCAGAACGCATGTATTTTTACGATGGGTGTGCGTTGGTAGGTTCAGGATATAAAACTGTGGCTAGATATGCCAATGGTGATGCCATGGCCATCATGCAGAATAGAATAGGGTTGATCGGATGTCATCCAGAGAGCCAACAGTTCTGGTATGACAAAAACTACTTAAAACCACACTGGCATTACGGACGGCATAATACACTGTTATATCAGTTTGTGCAAGAACTGTTTGAGCAGTAATTAACTTGCGCCTGCAGACGCGGTCTTTTTGTCATCACCGTCAATTTTGTCTGCTTCGTCCATGGCGGCATGAAACTTTTTGTTGGCCTGTGCTTCTACTTTCACAGTTTCCATTACACGATCGCTTTCAATCATTTTACCGCGTAAATGCAACACTGTGTTGACCTTTTGATTCAAACGAATAAGATCATTGTCCAACATTCGAATACGGTCAATGAGAGCAATCAACACAGTGTTGGCATCATTTATAACTGGTTTGACTTCTTTTGTGGCCCATTCCCAAACGTATTTGATAATGTAGCCCATGCCAACTGCCATAACAATTGGAAAGCCATACTTGTTAACTAATTCTACTACTTCATTCATGATGTTTACTCAGTGTAAATTGAACTAATGGATCTACTTTTTTTAATATTTTTCGACCAGTGGCTGTTTCTATAACTTGCCAGTAATCACCAGGTTTCCAACCCAGTTGGTCAGTGTTAAGTTCTTTGTCGGGGATCATTGTGGTCGGTGATAGATCCCAGTTATAATCAAAATACAACATCAATCTCTCCTTGCATCATTTTTGCCATCAGCTCGGGCAATACGATCAACATCGGGCTTTAGGCCCAGTGCATTTGACACAATGGTGTCAATACGAACCACGTCATGATTCATGGTTCTGACTCGATTGTCTAGTGCAGTAATAATGCCAGCCATGCCTTTGATTGCACTTAGCACACCTGCTAGTAGCAGTTTGATTGTGAGGTACACAAAGTATCCGCCGGCCAGCGCCACTGCTATCGGAAACCCTAGATCACCAATCAACTTGAAAATATCTCCCATGTTGGCTCCTTATTTTTATAGCAGTATTTATTGACTCTGGATAACAGTAATAGTGGTGGTACCACCTGAGTTGATCTTTTGATACACAGGAATACCATCCTGTTGCAAATCCAAGATTGCCCCTTGCTCCTTGGGCACTGTGAGTTCAAACACATGATTGCTGTATCTAGTTAAAACCAGCTGGTCTGAATCAGTTATGCGCCATTTCAAGCCCGATCCTGCATCATAACCCGGTAACATGCTTAGAGTAGTTGACATGGCTTCTTGTGTGGCTGACAGCGCGGCATTTACAGCGTCTAGCACGTTGGGCAATAGGTCATCTTCTAGTTCATTACGATCCAGGCGGTTAAATCCATCTAGTTGATTGCCCAAGTCTGCAGGTTTTAAAAAGTCTCGATCAAGTAAGTTAGTGTCTAGTGCTGTTCGGCTGTCACGTCTGTTGTCACGATTTTCTTCGCTGATTTCCCGGGGGCGACTGATGATCAACATATTGTTGATATTGGCTTGATCAATGGTGACTATCACTGGCGATGACGGAGGACGATCAACCGCGGCAATCAGTGTAGCTTGATAAGCCTGTGTCATTACCACACTGCCAGCTTCATTTGAAACTTCAATCTGTCCAGTAATGCAAGTTTTACCATCACAGCTGGGCAACAGCATAACAAGGCTACGACCCAATTCATCTACGGTCATTGAAAAGTCTGTGCCACGCACAGCAATTGACGCTGTGGGTGTTTTTACTGCTACCTGTTGTGGACTATTTTTGGCAATTTGCCCCGAAGCATATCTAGCTGTGCCCAGGGCCACTTTCATGGCCAGCTTACCTGTGCCTGACTTTGGATCATACACAAAGTCATCAATTATCAGCTTTGACTGCTCGGTAATTTTTACTTTGGTAGCATCTTCAAAAGTCAATTCAGCTCGAGATCGAGCTGTGACAATAGTGTCATTCATTTCCACTGCGGTGTTTACTGCACTGGATATGCTTTGCCTGGCCCGCACTATTTCAGTGGGGCCAGTTTGTTCAGTGACTTTGCCTACTCCGGCCCATGTATTAGTCTGACTGAATAATACTAATGTTAATGTTATTGCCCGAAGCATTGACAGTTGCACTGTGAGTATTCATACCACTCTGTGCTACAGAGATTGCATTTGGGATAGCACCTGTGCCTGACCCAGAAACATTGATTGTGGCAGAGTTGGCACCCGACCCAGAACTGCTGTGTGTGACATGGTTATAGTCTCCTAACACTGTGATGTTGCTGGTATGTGCGCCACCGTTGGTGCCCAGTATGCTTTTGACATCGTTGTTGTCGCCGGTTATGGTGTGCGTGATTGTGGATCCGCTACAGCTGGCGCTGACGCTGGTTCCGCATGTGATGGTCTGTTGATTGCTGTCGCCTGTGACAATTGACGTCACATTGGTACCAGCACCGTTGACCAACATGGCCAGTTGATTGCTACCGCCAGATTGTTCAATATACACTACGTTCTGGCCACCACCAATAAAGGCCGGCGCTATAGCATCACCAATGGTATTGTTGTTGCCAGCTTGTTTCAGCGTGATCGTGGCATTATCGCCAACTTGCTCTATATAAATTTCATTTGCAGCCTGAACATGCGATAAAGCCATCATGCTCAATGCAAATATTGTCCCTTTGAGAGATCTTGTTATTTTCATTTTTGTTTTGTGGGCGAGTTACTATCCTCATCCGCACTCCTTGGGCTTGTGCCCTTTTTGTATGACCAAAGTTTCCGTTTTGCTCCTTCTTGGATCATTTCGTACACCGCTTGCTCGATGGCTATTCGAACTGCGTATGTGGTGGGCTCGTTGATAGCAGCCCCATTCTCAAGTTCAACACTGGTTGTGCCAACATCGACAAATTTGAGAACACCTTGATTGTGAGCTGTGCTAAACACAGTTTTGCTTACAGCCGTATTCAGCAACACTTCTCCGGTGTTGACTGAAATCACTCGCATGGATATCACAATCTCATCCACACGATATTGAGTACTGGCACCAATGCCCAGTATTCTAGCCCCTCGACCACCAGACGTTATGTTGGTATCATATCCAATAATGCCACCTTCAATCATGAGTCCAGCTACTAACAGAGGCTTGAGCGGCTTGGCATCTTTGCCTTCGTACACTTCACGCTGATTGCGGATCAGCTGACGTTCTTTAATCAAGTTATCCAGACCCACACGTTCAACTACAGTGAACCAATTGGGTGTGTCTTGCAAGGCCTTGATCAAAAACACCTCAGCACCTTGTGTGACTGCTGTAGAAAATAACGCCAGCTTGTCGCTGCTTTTTTTCTGGCCAGTCTTGTCCATAAATCCATATACAGCAACAGGTATTCTTGGACCATCCAACTCAGGCAATGCTGTCAATAAATTCTGTCGTGGTACCAACTGAGGTGGCTGTACATCAAATTGAGTTTGATCTAAACTGGCGCACCCAGACACAGCCAACAGCAATGATAAAAACAGTGCTTTCATCAAAATGCAAAACTCGCTAGTGGCACAGTGATTTCTGTGCGATTGCCATTGCTTTCTAGAATGGTCAATGTTACATCAGTAGAAGTTTTGACCCAACTGATGTTGGTGCCTTGAAAATCCATGCTGCCTGTAGTACCACCACCGCTGAACAACGAGTCTGCCAACTGTTTGCTCAACTGAGCATAGATGCGACTTTCTACGTTGACTAGGAATTTAGCTATGTTGGTTTGTTTGGCAGCAAGCTCGGCTTTGGCTATCCTGCTTGCTTCTTCTTCTCGTAGTTTTTGACGGCGTGTTGCCTCTAGTTGTTCGATTGTAAGCACGTGACTACTGTAACCGATACCACTGAACGACGGCGAATTAAATTGATGTACTAGTTCAGTGGCGGAAACTCCAGCTGTAACCAGCATCAAGGCTAATGTTGTTATTGTTGTTTTCATAGAAAAGCCCCATATAGTATTTACACGGGGCTTCTATGATAATATAACGCAAGTTTATTGTTTGGGTGCTTTTTTTGCTCTAGGCGTAGCAGGTGCTCGTGGTGCTGTAACTTTTTTCACAGCAGGAGCACGTTTGGCTTTTGGTGCTGCTATGTGAACGTCACCATGACCGTCAACTGTTAATTTTGGTGCCACAACAGGTGCCGGTTCACTCACTTTGACAACTGGTGGTGGTTCAATTTTGTATGGTGCAGATTCGGCCTTTACAGCAGGTGCTTCTGTACCCGGAACTGGCTTGCCAGTAAACCAATTAAAAATAGCTTTTAACATTTCAATCTCCTATGCTATATTTAGTATGCCGTTTTTGGATTTGCGTTTTTAGTGACAACTCACTAGTAGAAATACTAGTATTATGTTGCACTGCCGCATAAATAATGTTACAATAGAACATAGGACGCTGGATAGGCCGGGTCCTATAGCAACTTGCTTAAAATTAAGGAGAACACTATGTTTACAGCAGACGCATTCATCGACACCGTACAAACCGGTAAAAAAACTTGGGTTAACACTTTCGTCACAAACGAATTGGTAAAAGACGCAATGATCAAGTTCATTGACAATCAAGCCGAATACACCAAGAAAGCATTCAAAGCTACCACAGACGCCGCAACCACTGTGGCCAGCGAAACTGTGAAAGCCGTTCAAGAAACTACCAAATTCGACTATGTGAAATTTGGCGAAGGCATCATGAAAGCCTACACAGCAACTTCTAAAAAGTAATACTCAAGTATTACATCCAAAGCCCTGCTAAATTGGCGGGGCTTTTTCTTGACCAAAAATTCCCAATCTGCTATACTATGGACATATTAACGCAAAAGGAGCCCCAAATGCTTGCACTAGACAATATTGAATCTGTTCACAACACTGCCATTGCCGCCGCGCAACGGGCCGAAGCAGACTTCCGTGCCCGTCACGGTGAACCCGGCTACTGTGGTTTTGCCTGGGTGCATGTGAGCGAAAAGGCTTCAACCAAGTTGGGTCGTGCGCTCAAAAGTGTGGGCTTCCGCAAGAGCTACCACGGTGGCCTGGATCTGTGGAACCCCGGTGGTTCAGGCACCCAGAGCATGGACATCAAAGAAGCAGGCGCCCAAGCCTATGCTGACGTTCTGCGCCAATATGGCATCAATGCTTACATGAGCTCACGTGCCGATTGACCAATAAATCCCAATCTGCTATAATTACATCATGAAGACACTAAGTTTCAAGATTGAACTACCTCGTCAACGCCGTCGTGCGGTGGAGTTGTACTCACGCGATACCCCTTTCAGACTCAAAGTAGAAAGGTTGCGGGTGGCGTACACTCGCAAAATCAAACACCGTCAGCGCGATGAACATTAAACACCTGGCACCTTTGCTATTGACCACCTTGATGGGGTGTGCATCAGCACCTAGACACATGCCAGTAGATGTGGCAATCATGCCCGATGACTGTGCCAATAGGTCTGCCATTGCCAGGTGGATCGAAAGTCAAGATTCAATTCCTCGTCAATCATTTCAAAGTGAGCAAGATTATGCACGTCAGCGATCGCAAATTCGCCACCGTCTTTGGACTCTGCGTTACAATTGTCAGCCTGTGTAGTGGGTGCGCTGTTACCAATGTAAGTCGCATGCCCATGTCCGAGCGTGACCTAAATTTTTTCCAACCCAACTGTCGTATCAAGGAACAACAGATTGCGATGTTGCAAAGCATGAGGCAATCAGAAGATGAGATGCTGTTTGCTGGACTAGGCAATCTTGCTAGTTTTTGGACACAAATAACTGACCCAGATGGCTATCAACGCAGACAAGAAATTGCATCTGGTGCCATAAACAAGCAGATAAATTACAACCTTCAGCATTTGAAATACTGTTCATGAAAAAAATAGCCATTGCATTTTTGTTGCCAGCGGCAGTAGCAGCCGGTGAATGCGTTCTACAAAGCAAAACAGCTACCAATGGTCGTGCGCAGATACTTGAGAAATCTGCAATAACACAGACTGTTACTCCAGAAATCAATGGAAAAAAACGATGCATTGTGAGTTTCCGTGCAAGGATTGGAAACCAATGGCTCACTGCTTATGGTGACCAGTCTTTTGATCTTTCTCAATCCGAACAATCAGCATGCAATATTGCGCTCACTCGAGCAGAAGCAGAAGTGCAAAGTCGAGGCGGACAAACGTCTGTGGCTACAGAATCCGTTGTGGTGTGTTCGGACAGACCTGAGCATCAAACAATCCGAAAGACCAATGTGGGCACAGTGGGCTTGGTAAGCCAATTTAGACCGCACCCGGACCGCAATAGAGAGTTTTGGTACAACGGCGCTCGGTGCCGTTGGTTTTTAGATACCGAATTCCAGGCACAAGACATTGCTGTGGTACAAGGAATCATTTGCCAGATGCAAGATTCAAAGTGGATAGTGGTTGACAAATTTTGAATATCAGTGTATACTTAACTTATCTTTAACTCAAACTGAGGTGTTTATGAAGAACTCGATTGTAGCGTTATCTGTATTTGGTGTGATGTCAGTTTCGGCACAGACATCTCAGCAGGTTGAATCTGGACCAGTTGCTGTGGCATCACATCCGTATGCACTACCGCAACCAGCGGCTCGTGTGGTACCTCGTGCGCCAGAATGGTTTGTGCGCCTGCCGGAAGATACCGCAGAGATGACCTTTGCGGCTGGTACTGCTACCAGCACAGACGAACAAATGGCCTATGACAAAGCTCGTATGGCGGCTGAGCGCAAGTTGGTTGAGCAGATGTATGCTCGTATTACCACTCAGACCAATAACTTTAGATCTGATCGTGGCTCTGCCCTGATTGAAAACTTCCAGCAGGTCACTCGCAAGAATGCCAACGGTGAGTTGAGTGGAGCTCAACGGGTAGACAGCCAGGCCACTCATGACGGACAGTACTACAAGGTCTATGTGTTGTTGCGACTGCCCATTGGAGCCGCAAACTCAATTCAAGCTCGCCGAGATCAAACTCGTTTGACCCGTGAACTTGAAATCCGCAGTCGTGCCGCTGAACAAAACATGGATAGTAATGAAGCAGTTGAACGTAAGACTCAGCAAGATACTGACGCCAATCTTGAGCGCAGTTTGACTCCGCAAAGCCGAGTTGAGCCTGTAAAAGTGGAAACAGAGCCAAAGCCTGCTCCTAGTGTAGTAAGCACCACACAAGGTGAACTCAAACTACTGGACGTGGACAATGAGGAATACAAACGCAAACGCACAGAAGCATTGGCCAAGCCCAATGCAGTGATTGGACAAATTACCCTGCAATAAACGGCGTATAAATAAAGGCAGCTTCGGCTGCCTTTTCCTACATCCAACACATGACCACCGATAACTCCCTTCAATTCGAGCAGACTCACACCCAAGCCTTGGCCGACGCAGGCATGTATGTTTTTATGGGCGAGGTCGATGATGACAACATCAAACCCATAATTGAATGGATCCTGCACGAAAACTTTGTGGCAAAGAAAAAACGCAAAGAACTCTTGTTGATGATTTGTTCAGAAGGTGGAGACATGAGTTCAGCATTTGCACTAATTGATGTCATGCGCAGTTCGGTCATTCCAATCAAAGCTGTGGGTCTGGGGCAAATTGCCAGTGCCGGATTGTTGATCTTTTTGGCAGGAACACCGGGACGCAGAACGCTCACTCCCAATACATCAATCATGAGTCATCAGTATGCCTGGGGCAGTGATGGCAAACACCATGAACTGTTGGCCACAATTAAAGAGTTTGAACTCACACAAAAACGCATGGTACAGCACTACATAGATTGTACAGGTCTAAGCGAAGACCAAATCAAGCAACACCTATTGCCACCGCATGATGTTTATCTGGGTGCGGATGATGCCCTGCGTCTGGGCATCTGTGATCACATCAGCCAACTGACTCGTTAATTACGTCTTCGATCTCTGCCTAACACTTCGGCGGTCACCTGAGGTTGTGCTGGGTTTCTAGCTGTTTTTACGCCTGGACCTGTGAGTCTACCAACAGCAGGTGCTACAGCAGGTGCTACTGGTGGCGCGACAGTTGGTGTTGCTATCCTTGGAGCCAACTGTGGAAATTGGCGTTCTAGTTCAGGAATAATTTGCTCTTTTGGTGTTTTGTTAGCAATCATGTTCAATGTAGACTTTGCAATTTGCGCTATTAACTTTTGATTACTGATACCACGTCTGCCTGCCAATGTCATGACCCAATCAGTCAACGCAGAATTGAATGTTGAAGCTGCCATGGGATTTTTTCCTTTGGACAACTGTGTCAATCCTTGTCGAGCCGCGTCACCACCAAATGATGTTTGTTGAACTCCAATCTGAGGATACACTGATCTAACAGGATCTTTTGTGGCACTAATGTATGGAGTACTAGCGTGGAATCTCAGTCCCTGTGCCAGTAATTGCTCTGCATCATTGTAGTATATGAATACTTTGCTGTTCAAGTTAAGATAGAGAACTCCGTCGTCTTCTTTTTTGCTCATGTAATAATTGAAACTGGCCTGACTCCATTGTTGCGCAGCCGATCCGCTGTCACCAGTTTCAATGGCTGTCATGATGCCATTTATATTTTTTTTCAACCTTGTGGCATACTCTTTTCTACTGCCTTTAATATTGCCAAATATGAGAGATATACACCGTTGAGTTAGTGCTAGGAATTTATCACTGTCTGCTGGGGAAAGAAGTTTGTTGAAGTCTATGGCCTGGTTCAAGTTCATTCCGCTGCCGGACAATTTGCGTTTGAGATTTTTGTATGCTCTGTGAGATTTTACAAAATTATTCAACGTCACCGCGGATGCTTCAAATCCTTCTGCTGGTCTAACTTCTTGGTCTCCAAATCTGGCAGCACCACCCATCTCAGTTTTTAATTCTACTTGGTAAACTTTGCCACCTGAATTGATTTGTAAGTCACCCTTTTTAGATCCACTGTCCTCGTCATTGTCTTCTTTTGAACTTTTACCTGCCACAGTAATACTTTTGCTCAGTACGTTCAATCCAAATTCGCCTCGGCCCATGCCCAGTTCCTGGATCATCATAACTTCGTCAACAAATTCTTTTGTGACTGGATTTTCAGTATATCCAGTGAATACCACAGGAAAGTCAACTTTTTCATTGCTCAGCAGGGCCTGGGTGTTGACCAAACGATCGCTTTTCCAGGTATTGAAAAAATCAGCACGTTGCAACGGTGTAGCTCCAACTTCTTCCATGATATTCATTGCCAGTCTTGCCAGAACTTTTTTGGCAGCTTGTACAGCTTGATCTTGTACGGATTCAATTTCTTTACTGATTGATCCCAATCTTCCACCATGTGAAATGTGGGATAGCAGATCTTCAATTTCTTTGAGAGCTTTTGCAGTGGCAGGGTCATCTGGAAGATCTTTGATTCTTCTAGAAATCACATCTTTCATGCCTTCAAGTTCAGGGGCAAATTGAGCGTTGACTTCTTCAGTCAGTATGTTGTCGAGTAAATTGAGTAGATCACGCATTGTTTTTTTCCAAGAATAATGCTATACTTATGCAATCAACCAGGAGACCCCATGTCAAATCTAGTACCTATTGTTATTGAAAACACTTCCAAAGGCGAACGCAGTTACGACCTTTACAGCCGCTTGCTCAAAGATCGTGTGATCATGTTGGATGGAGAAGTTGGCCAACACACAGCCAGCTTGATCTGTGCGCAGTTATTGTTTTTGGAAAGTGACAATCCTGACAAAGCCATCAGTTTGTACATCAACTCACCGGGCGGAAGTGTAACAGCAGGCATGGCCATTTACGATACCATGAACTTTATCAAGCCCGCAATTCACACCATTGTGATGGGACAGGCAGCAAGCATGGGTTCGCTGTTGGCCACAGCAGGCAACAAAGGGCATCGTTACATCTTGCCCAACGCACGTCACATGATCCATCAACCCTTGGGCGGCGCATCAGGCCAAGCTACAGATGTAGAAATTCAAGCCAAGGAACTATTGCGTTGGAAAACAGTGTTAACTGATATATACGTCAAGCATACTGGCAAAAGCCACAAACAACTGCGAGCAGACATGGAGCGAGACTTTTTCATGACAGCTGGCGAAGCAGTTGAATATGGTCTTGCTGACAAAATTCTAACTACTCGTGACACTTAAACAAAACTTCTGCCCCAGCCCTTGGTTCCACATGCGAATCAACAACGTCGGCCATTATGAATATTGTCGGTGGGCCACAAGAAGCCTGCAAGCTACAAACATTCAAGATGTATTGCCACAAGAGTTTTTTCAACAACACATGGAGCCAATACGGCAACAGCTATTGGCCGGAGAGTCACCGGCTGGTTGTGTTGAATGTGCAGCCATGGAACAGCATCAAAAGATCAGTGGCCGGCAGAGACAATTACTCAAAGTAGGTGTGCGTGTTGAACAGTTTGAAAAAACTCTGGTCAGTTCGCCTTGGTTTGATACTTTTACCGCAGACACCTTTAATCAATTGCCGCAAGATTGGCAAATTGATCTTGGCAACTATTGCAACTCTGCGTGTGTATTTTGCAGTCCCTCTAACAGTTCGCGTCTTGCACAAGAATGGCAAACTATTGGGTTGATTAAAAATCTTCCTCCTAACAATTGGACTGACAACCAGGATCTAATAGAACGTTTTGTAGGCACACTGTCACAAAGTCCGCATATACGTTATCTACATTTCATTGGCGGCGAAACAGTAATCACGCCAGCATTCAAAACTATACTACAAGCTCTTGTTCGAGCTGGCTTGAATCGCACAGCTACCATTGGGTTTACTACCAATCTAACTGTTTGGGATTCACAAGTGATAGACTTGTTGAAACAATTCCACGGCGTGAATCTTGGTATGAGTATAGAATCTTTTGACGTTGTTAACGATTATGTTCGCTGGCCTGGCAAGTTGCCAATGGTGCTTGAAATTTTGGACAAATGGCAAGAAGTGGCACAACAGCACTCCTGGTTAATGCAGTTGCGTACCACTCCCACATTGTTTACTGTAGGGTCTTTGCTGTCAGTTTACGACTACGCTTGGTCTCGACGAATCAGTGTGGAGAGCTGTAACTTTTTAACAGAACCTGCATTCATGCGCCCATCAGTATTGCCGGCATCTTATCGCCAACCTATAATTGATCGCATGCAATCTTGGTTGAACCAGCACAGTGTATCTGGTGACACAGTGATTAACATTCGTAATCCTAATGTGTCACAGTTGCAAAATTATCAAGACTTGCAAAGCTATGTGAACTATCTGCGCGACATGCCAGATGAAAGCAATCGGTTACCAGAGTTGATTGCATTTTTAAAACGCATTGAAGCTGTTCGTGGCAACTCAATCTTGACCTATCTACCCGAATATGAAGAACTTTTCAGATCTGCTGGCTACTGAACTGCACCTAGCAGTTTGCTTAAACAACACAACGTATTCAGTTGGTTGGGCTATGCCATTGGAATTCTATGTTGGCGATCGGGTCACTGTGGATGGTATAGAAATACTTCCCAAGTACCAATATCTAGCAGTTAACAGAAAGTTAACCATACCTGAACCTTTTTATCGGTGGTATCACCGAGTTTCTCATCAGGGCTGGTTGTTAACGCCTCAGTAGTACCAAGTACTACTGGCGCGACTCATTCTGAACGCATGTACAGTTTCGCCCCAAGCAACCAGCATTTCAAACACACGATTAAAAAATTTAGCAATCATATCCATCCTTTAAATTCTCGGTTGAAGTCTCTTTCGAATCGTTCAACATCAAATACGTCACATGGACGTCTATCGGCAATGTATCTTTCCATTCGGGATTGGTATCCCGAGTCCGGAAACATCTCAGCCAAGCGTTCTACTAATTTTTGCATTAGTTCAGACATAGTTTTCTCCTTCTCAGTATTTACCACTAGTACTAATGGTTTCTACTAATATATAATAAGCTGGTTGACCAATAATTCCCAAAGTGCTATAATTTGGACATACAGACACAAAAGGAGCTGGCTATGGGTCACAAGGTCATTAAAGTTGACAACATGCGCGAAAAATACAGTGCTCGTGCTGGGCTCGAAGGCCCGTTCAACTTCTCGGGCAGAGTGTTGTATTATTGCAACAAAGAGGGAGCCTACTATGACCCCCGCACTGACTTCTATGTGAGCCAGAGCGAAATGGATGCGCTCAACCAGCAATTTTACGAAATCCTCAAAAAGTAGTACTTTTGTAGCATGACTTTTTGGTTGACTAATAATGCCCAAAGTGCTATAATTAAGGTATGAAATTAGATACTAACGAAATACTACAGTGGGCAGGTGCCGTGTTTATTGTGGCAGGGCACAGTTTGAACGCCATAGGTCCTGCGGCCTATCCCTACAATATCCTTACATTTTTTATAGGAACCATACTGTTTCTAGCATGGACCATCCGTGTTGCAAATAAGCCACAGATGTTTGTGAATCTTGTAAGTGTAGCAATTGGTTTTTCTGGGCTTGTAAAAGCATTTGGTTGACCAATAATGCCCGATTTGCTATAATATACACATAGACAACAAAGGAGCCCAGATGCGACACGTAACAGGTTTTAGCAACAGCACCAAAATTCGCTACATTGTGAACGGTTTTGGCATGTACGGAACTGTAAACGATCTGTTTACAAAAACAGCCACAGTATCGCATGGTGATGCTCTGCGCCGTGCAATCAATCACCTGGCGTACATTCGTCAAGTCAGCCCTCTCCGTGGCGATGCTCGCCCAGTGGGTGTGGGTATTACGCACGAAGGCATTCAAGTTCAAATTGACTTGATGGCCAACTGATTTTGGTTGACCCAAAATTCCCAAACTGCTATAATACACACATAGACAACAAAGGAGCCAGAATGTTTTACATCGTCGCAAAAGGTACCGGACTCATCGTTACAGACGGTCCCCACCGAACCCGTGCATACAAAACTTTTGGTGCCGCTCGTGCCACCCGTACTCGTCTGTGCAACAAGGCAGGTTGGTCAGTGAATGACTTGACCATTGTGGACACCAAGCACTACCAAGCCCCCATGGTAGAAAAGACCAACTTGATGACTGGCAAGAAGTTCATGGAAGATGTGAACACGCCTTACTTCTGCTCGCCCTCATCGGAATCTTACTGGAGCATGTGATATGAAAGTTATCTATAACAGCGTTTTGGCAGGTTGGTTTATTGTGCGCGGCGCACACCAAACACCCATCAGTGGCAGGTTTGAAACCAAAGAGGCCGCACTGGCCCATCTTCGCAAACGCAACCCGTTTCATACCGGAATCTAAACCATGACACTGTATACCATTCGCTGGACACAGCCTTATACCACTTGGGAACCGTTAGAGTTCCCCATCACGAATTTGACTGCGGCTTGTGCAGTGTTAAAAAGGATCATGAGAAAATGAACGAACGAATTCAAGAACTTGCTAAACAAGCTAGAGAATATGCTACAACAAGACACCCAGTGTCAAATATCATATTGTCTGTGAATTCGGACTTGTTCGAACAAAAGTTCGCCGAGTTGATTGTGGCAGAATGTCTTGCTATTGCTAAAAACAGAGAAGACGAACTGGAAAATGCCAACCTTCTCAAAGAATCAAATGCAGTAGGGATTGTAAAATATCGAATTGCACGACAATTTGGAGTTAAAGAATGAACGAACGAATTGAAAAACTTTCCGAACAGGCTAGACACTATGCCGACAGTATGTATCCAAGCGGCCTTGATTTAGCAAAATGGGGTCCAGCATATCAAGAAAAGTTCGCCGAGTTGATTGTGGAAGAATGTGTTGAGTTGTGTGAAACAGCGGCCTATGCTCCTAGGCCGGCCCTAAATCCAACGCCAGTGGAACAATATGCCTTCATCATTGGTGAAGGTAATA
>Ga0214921_10005011_pt1 | contig 19021 bp, 27 predicted proteins | sample LL1505_MetaG_FD_177992 | JGI IMG/M metagenome (GOLD analysis project Ga0214921, IMG submission 177992) | Freshwater microbial communities from Lake Lanier, Atlanta, Georgia, United States - LL-1505 | ecosystem: Environmental > Aquatic > Freshwater > Lake | place: USA: Georgia | collected... | reverse complement strand
TTGGAGATGATGGCGAAGAATACAGAAAATTCGCAAAAGAAGTCTTCGGTATGGAAGACGAAGAAGAAGACGAAGAATAAAGTTGACAAAGGGGGCGAAAGCCCCCACACTTTCGCCGCATGATTACTGAACAAGAAGCCGCTCTTTATATTCGCATCACATTGATGCAATGGGGTTTGCCTCCATACTTCAAATGGACTAACACCCGCCGCACCTTGGGTGCTTATAACATCCGAGACCGCCGCATTAAACTTTCGCGCCAAATCTTAAATTCTTTTCCTTTGTTTAAAGAAGTTTTCTTGCACGAATTGGCTCACGCCTTAGACATTACCGAACGAGTAAGATTCTTCGGCACATACAAGGTCAGAGGGCGAAACGATTTCCACGGCAAAAATTGGAAAAAATGGTGCTTGACACTTGGTATCCCCGCTCGTAGATTTATCCCCACATACATAAAACAACATGAAAACAATTGAACAACTGCTAGAAACAATCGAAGAACTAAATGATCTTGCCGCCAAAGCTCTCGACCTTGTTGATGAATGGGGTGGGGAACTTGAAACAGCAGAAGAAATGAGAGAAAGATTAGAACAAATCATTGACGAACACAGAAAAAACGATTAAACTACGCACATGGACACATTACCACCACCACCCGCCGAGATTCAATATCATCCCATCGACCTCAACAACCCACTTCATGCCAAAGCCTATCTCAAGGCTGCGAGTCATTTCCTTTCATCTTGGCCCCAAGATTGGAGTGCTTTAAAACTCTGCTTGGCGATGATCGACGATGATGACAATATCAAGAATGAAATCACACCTTGGGAAACCATCTTTCGAGATGTTAATTTTATGGATGATCCTTGGGTGAATGCGGAAGAATTGATCCGCGACTTGGCAGAAGACTTTGTAATCTTTCTATCAGAAAACAAATAATGAAACACCTTGTTCTAACAATCCATAGTCCCACGAAGTAATATCTTCTGGTAAATGATAGAGTGATAATTATAAAGTTATGTTGATAATATAATCAAGTTGTCATCATAACTTTATAATATCAACATAACTTAATAAGTCTGATAAAACGCATAATGGCTGATACGTTTGCTTGTGTGTGATATCATACACGCAACACAGCATTGATTGACAAATCCCAACGTCGTGCTACCATAAATCATGATTGAATACTTAACAACCTCATTCTTTACAATCGAAAACTTTATCACCATGTATGTGTGGTTTTGTGTCGGGTTCACCTCAACTTGGAGCTTAGTTTGGCTTTCTTATAAGCTATACTATGCGTGTAAATCAGTGGATGATTACCAACCCATCTTGATTAAACCACAAGCTAAAATGCGTGTCAACAACAGCGACAAACAAAAATTATCGTCTGATGTTAATCTGTGATCGACAATGATTGAGTCTGCATCATCAGACATCAGCAGCAAAAGCATATTCTCATAGGAAAAGTAGCGGGTAGTAATGGCAATGCCATTGGAGAAAAAAATTGATGTGGTATCATTATTTCTCCAATGGCATCATTATTTTATTATTATTGCTTTGTTATTATTATATTCATATCAATGAATAAAAAAAGATTAGACTAATAAAAAACTAGATTATAAAGAAGTCGCATGATATTATCTATAAGCATCGAAGCACCTAGTGACATTATTGAAATGCTGATTGAGTTTGGCATGAGTAATTAGAAACTAGATTATGATGATGCCAGCACCAACGGCAATCAACGCCAGAAGTTGATGGAACCGATTCACCTTACGAATCCTCACCAGTAAGAAACTAGAATATACTGACCTCGCTATGAAAACAAAACAGCATCCTATCGTTCCCACCCTTCGTGATAAAGACTTCATCCAAGCTCTCAAGGAAGAGTTTGAGTTGAAGAATGACGGAGAAGCACTCCGAGTCATTGTGGAAGTTGCAATGAACAATCGCTTTGCCGCCGATGGCATTGACCGCTTTGAAGTGGAAGCCAAGGCAATCCACACGGGTCGTGCCAACGAAAAGACGACGGCGAAACTCGAACGTCTCAAGGCAATGATTGCCGAGTTGGAAGCGGCAAAAGCCAACGCTTAAATCCAAGGGGGGGGTGGGAAATCACCCTCCCTTTTTTTGTTTCAAACCCACCAGTAAAAAACTAGATTATGATGATGTCGCCATGATTGACTTAATTATCCTTGATACCCTTGAAATGCTTATCATGTTCTCTCCATTTTATGAAGAGGGAACCTATCCATTCGCTGATGATGAAGACATCATTGACGTTTGAGTAGTAAAAAACTAGGTTATGATGACCATGCGTTAGATTCCCGCATAGTAGGAATACGGATGCCTACCGATTAAATTGGCAACCCAAGTGAATCTGAAGTGGCGATTGCTTGCCAGAAAAGCAATGGACTGATCCGCCTAAAGGATCTCACCAGTAAAAAACTAGATTATCATCCTACTACCATGAAAACTGATCCAGACATTGAAGAAAATTTCGGTGGACGCTGCGAAGACGCACCATGCTGCGGGTGCTGCGGCAACGAAGCATATGAGTCCGCTATGGAATATGAGCGTCAATATGAGGAACGCTTCGACGACGAGCTTTCGGGCTGGTCGCCCGACGAAGAGTCGGACGACCTTCGCCAACGTGAAGATACTGAATATTGGTCGCAAGTATATGAGCGCGGCGACGATGGCGGCGAAGATAGTCATCTTGATTCGATGTATGAAGATGCCAACGAGTACGGCATGGACGGGTGCTGCGGCGACTTCTGAACCACTTCAGCGGGAGAGTGAAAGCTCTCCCGCTTTTCACCAGTAAAAAACTAGATTATCATATCACTACCATGAGATACATCATTAAGACGACAAGCGGTGTCCACGGCGGCACTTGCAACCTTGGAGACGCTGCCACTGAAAAGCTGGCTTGGGAGGATGCTTACGGGCCAAAGCCGTGGAGCGACAGCACCAAGCGTAGTGCCAAAAAAGCTTGGTGCGAAAAGGTTGACTCTGACGAACCAGTCAGCTACTCTGGTCACCAGTAAAAAACTAGGTTATAATAATTTTGTCACTCCGAGGTGGTTTCCTCTTCTCGCTAGATCCCGTAGCATTGCAGTAGAATGCGAGGGAGTGACAACACCCTACCAATAAAAAACTAGGTTATCATAGTCTCACCATGAACATCACACGAATCAAAAGTGACGCAAACGGCAACAGCCGCTTCGTCGTAAACTTCCTTGACCTTGTCACAGAACAAGACCGACAAACCGCTCCAGACTTTGGCCCAGAGCGTATTGAATACCTCTTCAACAAAGCCCTAGAGAATGCCGAGAAGATCGGCGGCAAGCGGTATCGTGGCAAAGACCACAGCAACGGCATCGTATTCCAATCGTATGAATCCAATCTCATTGAAGATATCACAAAATTGTTGAACCAATAAAAAACTAGGTTATACCACCACACTACTATGAAACTATCATCCGCCCTTATTTCAAATCGAATCATCAACACTCCGATGGCTCACCACATCCCACCCTTTGTCAAACGCTGCGAGCCTTACCGCAAGGCTATCAGAGTGTGCCGTAAGAAAGGCATGAGCCGTCTTGAGTTGTCCCACCTGTTCTACAAGAACGGCATCAACATCAGCCAGAGTGACATTCTCAACTGGGAAGCCAGAGTGAATCGCTAAAATCACAAGGGGATGGGATTGATTCCCATCCCCTTTTTTTGACCAATAAGAAACTAGATTATCATAGTCTCACCATGAACCGATACAAATCAAATTCATTTATCTGGGACAATGTCCAACTCGCAATCTCCTTTGCCGTATTTACCAGCGGGTGCTGGTTTATCGGGTGGGGAATCACCACCATCGTTCTTCTTCTAAAGAACCCACTTTAATTTCTAGGTAGCATGGTAAAGGCAAGCGGGAGATTGATCGTCTCCTGCTTGCCAATCACCAGTAAAAAACTAGGTTATACTATCCTTGCCATGACAACTGACCCAAGCAATGACAGCCACTTCTGCGATGAGTTTGCGGAAGAGGATAACTATCGTGCAATCGAACCAGAGGATTACTGGAAGCGTTGCAGATTCCCATACTCAAATGAGGCTTGGGAAGAGGTTAACCGCGAAGATGGCGACCAGTAAGAAACTAGGTTATACTGACTGCACCATGAAAACCTTAATCATCAACAAAGACCAAGCTGGTCAATACACCTATCAAATCGTCTCTGGCGAGCGTGAGTTTGTTGCGAGTCAATACGGGACATTCGATCTTGAATCAACCATTGAACAAGCTAAGTCACGCTTTAGCTTTGACATCATTGTCAATCTTGCCAAGTAATAAGAAACTAGATTATACTGACTACACCATGAAAACTGAATTGTATGCACGAATCGATGATCTCAAAACGATCATCGCCCAAGCAGAGAGTGAACATCACGAAGGCTCCTTAGGCATTGTTCGCATTCCTTTGAAACCATCTGATGATAGCTTTGATGTGGACTTAGAAAGTCCATTGATGGAGCGGGTGCTGGTCGCTTGAATGAACCAGACACCAATAAGAAACTAGATTATCATCCTGCTACCATGAAACTATTCTACATCAAACCATCCTACACCCCGAACCCATGCGGTTCGGGGTTCAGCCACGAAAGTGGCAACACCCTCCTTGAACTCGACCACAAGGACGTTCCCAAGGTCGAGGCATTGGGATTCTCGGTGGAGTACACCGACCACGGCAATCACCCCTTCGTCAATAGCTTGACGAAGGAAAACGTCTCCACTCTGCTTCAACATGGAGCAGAGTGGGGTTGAGTAGTAAAAAACTAGATTATACTGACTGCACCATGAAAACTGATATGAACAACAAAAACAAGGCGATCCGTATTTTGGATCGTGAGGTTCAAAGCATCATCGGCATCGGTCTATCAGACCTGCCTGATACGGCGGTGTTGGCCGAGGCTATTGATGAGCTTGAAGAGATGATCGACAACGATGAGGTTGCCGCTGAGGTGATCGCGGTGGCGAGAGAGTTTGCACGAGAATTCATCAGTGATGAGTTCGGTGACCTAGAGTAATAAGAAACTAGGTTATACTACAATCATACCTACCAGCGTGTTAGAATTTGCTTCTAAACGCTGGTAGGTTTTTTTTAAAAGGGGGGGCCATGGAAAAATATTTTTTGTATTTTTTATAGGTTTTTATTATAAGGCTTTTTTATACAAAAATATTTTTTGTATTTTTTATAGGTTTTTATTATAAGGCCAAAATATTTTTTGTATTTTTTATAGGTTTTTTCCTATAAGGCTTGATCACATAATGGATGTTGTGCCGATGTGTTTGCCTATCATATAATGGAACTTTTCTTCTATTTCATATTTGAATTGATCCAATAGATCGTTTGCTGTTTCTGCATCTTCTAATCTATGAATCATGCCCACTGGCGTTCCCCATGCTTTTTGGTTGCTGTCTATCAGTGTTGGTGGTAGATCATTGAAATCTAGTTCTCCATCATGCAACAACCAGTATGCGAATGCTTCGTGATAAAATTCAACTGGTCTGTTTAATTTACCCATTCTGGCACTGCGGAACTTTCCTATTTTTTGATATAAATCTCTCATATAGTAAGCATCAGAATATTTAAAATCTCTTTCTGATTTTATATTATAACATGCTAGTAATTCTTTTAGTGTATTTGATACCTTTATATCATAATATCTTTCACTGTTATCGCTTTTTCTTCTGAATGTTGCTGCAAAAGCGTGTCCTATTCTGTGTGCTATTGTCCATGGTGTTAATGGTACTTTTTCCGCTGCTGCGTTGTTTGTGAATATAACTGTTATTTCATTTTCTTTTGGCATTGGAAAGTCTACTCCCGCTTCTACATTGATTAATTGTGGTAGTCTGTTTACATCTACTATACCTATTTCGCTTTGTCTCCATGCGTTTGGTAACTTTACAAAATACAGATTGAAATCCCATCCTCCTATTTTGTTGAATGTATTTTCTAGTTTCTTTAGTCCTGATGGAGATGATAATATTCCTACAGATGCTTTGTCATAGCCGTGTCTGTTTTTTTTATCATTCCACTTGCCAATCTTTTGAAGATTGGATAATGCCATTTCTGTATAAAGTTCTTGTATTGCAAATCGATCTTTGTTCACTATACTATTTATTCAATTAAATAACATCATGAAAAGCTTTTTGGAATCTTTCTACAACACTCAGGAATTAACAGCAGACACAAAGTTTAAAGACATTCGGGGTGTGGAATATTTGAAGGTGTTTCGTAGTTCTGCTCGCAGTGAGAAACGCGATTACGTTGCTGGTTCTCATTGCGGCACTCGTCAACAAGCATTGATTCGTGCTGATTATATGATCAATGACGAAGGCAAATACGACAAGTATTATCTTTATGAGTTGGTGATTAGAATTGGAAACATTTATCCAAACATACTACCAGATGATGGTTCTGATCACGAGTATGATTATGTTGAGGGATTGGGCGATTATGATTTGGCGTTTTATAAAAACACAGGAGAAGGCGACATCAAAAAGGAAAACCTTTCGGTGATTATCATTGATCCCGATGTTGTAATACAATCAAAAATGATCCAAATCTTGGATGGGGAATACCTGTCTTCTATACAAGATGAATTGTACGTTTGATGTTTACAAAACCTTGTTGTAAACCTGTTGTAATTTTTTGGTATTCTGATTTTCTATTTTGGCGAGTTTCAAGAAAAACATTTTCGCTATGTTTGTGATATCATCAAAATGATCATCTAAAAACTTGATGATTGGAGCTGTTTTGTTGTTGAGTGCTTCAAATGATATTTTTAAATTCATATTGTAAAGCTCGTCGTTGAATGCTTGAATGGTGTATTTGCATTCAATGCTTTCTATTCCATACCTTTGGACGAGTGTATCACTGTAGTGGCTTTCAAAAAACTTATCAAACGTGGTTTGTTGTGTATTGATTTGTGGGGGTTTGTAATAAGCATCCAAGTATTTCTCAATCGCTCGTCCATATATCATGCTGATGTTTGCATAACTAGCATCTCTTGGCTTTTCAACGTATCTTCCCAAAAATATTTCGGTTTCTAATGTGTCTTCTGATTCGTCGAATTCAAAGTTCTTTATATCTTGTATGAATTCTTCTTCTTTTGATATAACGTTGTATTTTTCCATATCAGCTCCCCCTTTTATCAACCCATTTCTCATCAATGATTTCAGAAATGCTTTTCTGATTGTTTCATAGTTTCCATCTATGTAGTCAACCTCTCGCAAAAACATATTATAATCATCAGTATCATCTGTACTTTCATTGTTGTTGAATAATATACCCAACGAGATTTTTGATGGATCATCACTCCAGCCCCCTGTTTCTTTGTCCTGAATAGGTTTTAATTGTATTGTAGCCAGATAAGATTCTGCAAAGTCTGTATTGTCGTATTGCTCGAAATCTTTTAAAAAGTTTTTATATTTCATTACTGATGATTTTTCATTTTCACCTCTGAAACTATATGGCACACGTTTCACCCACTCGTGTGCAGAATCTGGGTTGTATCTTTTTAATGAATCTATCTCATCGGTGTCGGTAAATTCTACAAAATCATCAACTACTTGATATTCTCCAAGGTCTATAATGATTTCCCCATATGCTCTATAATAAACATAATCTTCATCTCCTTCAACATAATAACTTGCATTACAATGTTCAAACTCATGTTGATTTTGAAATCCACTTAACTCTTCTTCAAATTGCGCTGCTCTGTCTACATTTTCATCATTGTCTTCGTGAGGAGTACTTCCATAAAAAATATCAGTATCATACATACTATTAAACAATTGACTATCACCAGAATCTGCATATGTTCCTCCAGTTTTTATAATTTTTTTATTTTTAAATAACTTATAAAGATTATCAACGCTGAATTGTTGAGAGTTTGTTAATAAGTTTTTAACAGTATCGTAAAACCCTGGTATTTTTCTACCATAAATTTTCCCTTCTGGAACCCCAATCTCACTGTCTTCATCTTTTATTTCGTATCGTCTTATTCTTAATCTAGAAATTGCGCCGATGCCTTTGACGTTTCGCTCTTGATCTTCAAATATTTCTTCATTTTGAAATTCGTCTTCTGATAATTTGTTAAGATCTCTGGTATTTACAACATAAGCAACGCCACCTCCTGTTACCGCTTCTTGAATCGCGCATTGGAAATAAGCACCGCCCTGACTATGACATGATGTTATATCACTGATATCAGACATTCTCAATACATCAATTGGGTTTCTTGAAACAACAACGGAATATCGTTTAAGATCATCCATTTCTGGTATGTTGGATTCGTAATTAGCAAACCAATTTAAATATTGTTTTTTTGTTTGTGGATATATTTTTAAAGAATTAATCACTTTTCCTAAATTTATTCTTTGTTCTTTTTCTCCCCCGCCATATTTTGGATCTAGTTTTATTTTTCTAATGACTTCTTTTTTTGCTGGATCAAAACGATCAAAATCTTTTATTTTTGAAATGTCATTTAAAATATTATTGTATATTTCAGTTCCTAAAATAGGAATTATTATTCTTAATTTATTTTTAAAAATATTTTCAAATGGTAATATATGATCAGCAGCTGCTTTTTTTATAACATCTACATATTTTTGAGATACTTCATTTATAATATGTTTTTCATATAAAAAAGACAATTTATTCAGATCTTGATTCATTTATAATATTTAATTTATTTTTCTATTTTTAACAGAAAAAAAACCCCAACCGTTTGCACGATTGGGGTTTTGGTTTGGTTTTTAAATTTAATTAGAATGAACGCTTGAATTCAACGCCGCCGAAGAAATTATCTTTTGACAAAGCATTGATAAACTCACCACCAAGATCAGTACTGTAAGCAACAAACGGTTGCGCTACAATACCTTGAGTAACTGGAAGATCAGTTGAGATGCGAGCTTCTGCATGAGTAAACTCTGAATCTTCAACAATATAACCAACTCTAGCGGTAAAATCAAGCACCACAGGAAGAACATCAAAGTCATTTGAATATTCTCCTCGGAGTTCACTGTAGTGTTTATTGTCACCTTCTACAGGCACATATTGTGTCAAAGAAAGATCAACAGGGCCAATCGCTCTACCGACTGTTACCCCAACTTCTTGGTCATTACTAATACCAGATTGGTCGAAACCTTCTGAGTACCAAGTGTAACTAAGTGACAACAAGTAATCCGAAATACTTTTTGAGAATACCGCTGTAAGATCAGTGGCTTCGTTTGTTGTTGTTTTTGTTGCTTCTACCGAACTATAATCAGCAATTACCTTTAGTCCAATTTCAACTGGGAGTTTGAAATCTGTTGCTACTGTGGCAGCAGCTTCATTTTGACCAATATCAGAACCACGCCAGACTTTATCAGAACTATATGCAGTTGTAACATCAACATTGGGTGTATTGTTAGCAACTACAGATTCATTAAGAGTACCTGCGTATACGTTTGCACAAGCAGCAAATGCTGCGACGATTAATATGTTTTTTAGTTTCATATGTACTATAGTTACCATTATTAAACGCGATGTCAATAGCATCAACATATAATGTGCAAAAATTTATTTTGCGTTTGCTATAATATCAGCGTTTCTGTTCATTCTTTTTACAACACCGTCTTTTGTTTTTTTCGCATTTCTTGTTTTGTATTCTGTGTGATCCAAATATTCACTAGCTGCTTTTTTATAATTTTGTTGTTTTATAAGATGTATAAAATTAAAATCACCCTTGTTTGGATTTTCCAAATCACCACGGAATGATATGTCTATCAAAGCTACTTTAAGTTGATCTGGAAATTTATACCATTGGGTTTGAAATTTTTTCTCAACCAAGTTATAATGTTTTTCTAAATCTTGTTTGAATTGTTCCACAGCTTCTTTTCTAGATAATGTGATTGATTTGTTTTGTGCTTTTCTATTTTGTATCCAGCTATTTTTATTTTTTTCGCTGCCTATTAAATGCCCAACACCAACGGTCCAATACCCAGCATCATCAAGATATGGTGTCATAATTTTATCATTTATTTTATTACCTATATCATTTCCCAGAATTTCGTTTGGTAATGTGAATTTCACCACGAGATTTAAAATTTTTGATTTTTCTCCAGATATATCTTGTTTTAGCTTTTGCGCTGGTTGATTTATTTTTTCAACAACGTCTTCTATAGCATTTTTTAGTTTTTGATCTGTTGTTTGATTTTTTATTGTATTCAGAGCTTCAACTTTTTGTTCCATTGGAGCTGGTTGTTTATTTAAAACATTAAGAATATAATCTCCTTCATACATGGTGGCTCCCATACTGAACAATGCCATCAATGAATTTATTAAATTTTCTTTAAATCCTTCGTTTAATTCGGATTCATTTTTATATTCATTGTAAAAAGATTCAAATTTTTTCATATCACCACATTCCTTTTAAAATATCAACATAAGATTCCTGAACTGGTGATTCTTCTGAAGAATTCATAGTAGCATTGTCTATATATTCAATAAACATTTTTGCAGTATCTCTTATAATCTCTTCATTTTGTTTTATATTTTCTGGATCTTTTTCCCAAAGAGCCAAATATATTTCAGCATGTTCTGTAGGAAGTCCGTAATGTTTTAATACTAAATAGGTTACACCTTCAGCTTGTAATTCTTTAACTTCACTTGATAATTCTTTTCTTTTTTCAGCAGGGTGAAGAATTTCATGAGTTAATTCATGGATCATTGTTGAAATGCTTTCTTGCATCAATTGTATTGATCCAGCTCTACTAACTCCTCTAGCCTTTCCAAGACCTTCATCACTTATAGATACTTGAACATTATTATCTTCAGCAAATTTAACCAAAGCATCATATATGTGTCTAGTTTTTTCATCTGGTGTTGCATCATCATACCACTTTGGTTCTTTTGCATACATGTGTTCTTTACCTTCAATCGGCACAGTATCTGATATATCATAAACATTTCCTATTGTGAAACCTCTCAATTGTTGTGTTTCATCAACTTTTAAATCGGCTTGCGGTGCATCTTGTTCTTTTTTATCTTTTGATATAATTGGAACGAAAATTTTAATTGATTTAGCGCCAAGTTTTAATCTTCTGCCAAATTTTTGCTCCCATGTTTTTTTACCTTCTGCATGAGTAGCTGATCTATTTTGCATGAATATCAACATTTGATTATTGAAACTTCTGTTGGTGAAATTTTTTCTAAATTCAAAAAATGCTTTTACTTCTGGAGAATCTTTAGCATTTTTAATTTTTTCTTTTAATTCTGTAAAAAATTCTTTAAGTTTATCAGTTATCCCAAGATCCAAAAACTCTTCAAGATCATCTGCATAATCATCAAATCCAACAGCATTAAAATCTTTGTTTATTGATAAAATTGCTCTTTTATATTTTGCAATTCCTTTTTCTAAATTTTCTGGAGAAAATTTTTCAGAACTAGTCCATTTTCCAATATTTTTATTCCAAACAAATCCAGCTTTTTTTATCTTGTCTTTGTTTTTATATGTTTCGTTACTGTTATCTCTAGGATTTTCAATATCACTGTCTACTATAAATTCATAAACAGTAGAACCATCCGTTAGTTCAATTGGTCTTTTTTTAAGAACCAAGTTTTCATTTATAATAGAATTGTAAAATTCGTAAAAAGTCATATTCATATTTATACATTTTAAGCTTTATTATTAAAATCTTTCAATTGGTTTAATTTATGTTCATACTGTTCTTTAAACCCCCTTATAATGTCAAGTCATCGATTGCGGTCTCTTTTAAATGTCCCGCATGATATAAATAATATATATCTGGCCTAGATTTTATGCTTTTCATAAGCTCATCTGGAACATTTTGTCCTTTTAATACATTATAAGCATAATAACCCGCCATTCTTGGACTAGATACTATACTTTTCATAATTTCATCTGGAACATTTTGCCCTTTTAATACATTATAAGCATATTCGTATGATGTATTTGGATCAGATGCTATACTTTTTATAATTTCTTTCATAATTTCATCTGGAACATTTTGTCCTTTTAATACATTCCTAGCATACTCGTATGATGTATATGGATCAGATGCTATACTTTTTATAATTTCATCTGGAACATTTTGTCCTTTTAATACATCCACGGCATATTCATATGATTTATATGGCCCAGATGCTATACTTTTTATAATTTCTTTCATAATTTCATTTGGAACATTTTGTCCTTTTAATACATCCCTAGCATACTCGTATGATGCATCTGGACTAGATGCTATGCTTTTTATAATTTCTTTCATAATTTCATCTGGAACATTTTGTCCTTTTAATACATCCCTAGCATACTGATATGATAGATATGGCTTAGATAATATACTTTTCATAATTTCATCTGGAACATTTTGTCCTTTTAATACATCCTTAGCATACTGATATGATGTATTTGGATTAGATGCTATATTTTCTATTTTATCAAATTTATTAACATTTATTAATCTATATTGTGCTAATTCTTTAAATGATATATCTCTTGTCTTTTTATATCTTTCAATTTCGTTTTGTTTTAAATTATCTGCTTGATATTCACTGAGATTTGGACCTACGGATAAAAATTCATTTCTTAATGTTGAATCTAGTGTGTTCCAAATTTCATCAGGAAGATTAGATAAACTTTTTAATGCTTGGGCTTTTTCTTTGTATGAAAAAGTATTAAAAACATTGATATTAGGTTTTGATATAAATGTTTTTAATTTATCTAAAATTACCTTTTCTTCTTCACTCAATGTTTTATTTAAAAGGATATTTTTGTATCTACTTAATTCTGGATACTTACTCACAATTTCATCCCAACCACCCCTTACTTGCTTTGTATTATTATTAGCAAATGTCCACTCATAACCATTTTTAGTATGATCCAAGACCATAATATGATCTGTAGCAGATTTTGGTTTATTTTTAAAATAAATAAAATAAAATGTAGAATCTTTACCAAGTCTGTAATTACCAAACATATTTCCACCTGCTTGTCTTGATATACAGAAAGTATATCCTTGACCATACATTACACATTTATCTTGAGAATCTCCTTTATAGATTGTTATATTTTCATCATCTACTAATATATCATCTTGATTAGCTGTGATGTTATTTTCTACGGGTTTTTTATTTTTAAACTCTGCCTTACCTTTAGCAGCATGAATAGCTTCTGTAAATTCTATCCATGATTTATATTGAAATGGATCTTTCTTTTCTATATTATTTTTATATTTTTCAAAATCATTCAATTCTCTTTTGATTTCTTCTTCTGAAGCATCATTATTAAACTTAGCTATTATTTTTTTAATAGCTCCTTCACTAAATTCATTAAGAATTATTAATTTAAAATATTCTTCAAAAGTTATCATATTGAATATTGAATATTTAATAAAAATATTAAATATGTACATGAATTTGATTGCAGTTTTTACAGTTTTAAATCAATTAAAAATTGATCATTGGCAAACAAAAAGCTATGCTGAACATAAAGCTTTAAACAAAGCTTATGAAAATTTAGATGGATTATTTGATAAGTTTGTAGAAGTTTATTATGGTAGAACATCAATTCCTGATAAAACCACCAATTATTCTATAAAAATAGAATCATATAAAGGAGATTTGATTTCTTCTTATACAGCTTTAAAAAATGAAATAGTTACATACTTATCATCTATTTGTGAAGAATTTGATGATTTGCAAAATATCAAAGATGAAATTGAAGGCGAATTCAATCATTTGCTATACAGACTTCAGCAAAAATAATTAATTTATATTAATACTATTTGGTTTTTTAATCTTTATATAAATTTCACCATACGCTTCAAGTTCACCCATGAGTGTTTGAAATTGACGTTGTGATAAATTTTTCCAATTTTTAAGTTTATTAAAAACACCATCTGCTTTTTTTTCTATAGATTTTAAATCATCTGAATTTTCTAAACAATGTTCATATGGTATCTCCTTTGCCTTATAATGAATAGCTGTTAATATTGAAGCTCCTCCCTTTTCTCTTGTTTGTTTTTCAAGTTTTTGAGCACCCTTTGCTCTTATTTTAATAAAATCATTCAGTACTGATATATTATTTTTTTCTTCTAAAATTGAAGAATAAACATTATCAACCAGTTCTATATATTTGCTATTCATTGTATTTATTTATATTAAAATCTGTTAAAATGTGATATTTTTTTATAAATAATATAATAAAATATGAGTGAATTTTTTAATACACAAAGTGGAGGATTTTTGATATTAATGGCGTTGATTAGTTCTGGTGCTTTGGTTACTTTAATAAAAGCAACAACATCCATGATTAAATTTTTTATAGATAGAAGACCCTTTTCTAATTTAAAAATGTTGGAATTTTTACAAGATAGTATAGATATACAAGATTACTTATTTGAAATAATAAAAGGAGGAGCAGATCATGCTATTATTTTTGCGGCACATAACGGAGGGGGAATTCCACAAGTTGGGAAATCATTTTACACATCAGCTATTTATAAAGATTGGAATAGGAGTAATATAAATGTAATACCATCATATGAAAATATTTTAATAGATTCAGAATATATTAAAAATTTATTAGAAGTTATCAGAAATGGATATTGTTTAAACGATATAAAAGAAATGAACGAATCACAATTAAAACATCATTTTGAACATTTAGGACTCTCGCAAAATATAATGTATAATTTAGGTGTAGTGGATAAACAATATTTTTATATAAGTATAGGAACAAAAGGTAACAAATTTAACCAAACTCAATTAACTAGCTTTGAATTATTAGTTAATAACATTAAGAACACAATAGTTAAACGTTAATCATACAAATATTTTTGAATAATCTGCATGATATAATCTGCAATCCAACAAACAGCAGAAGAATAAAAACATAAAGTCCAAGGTAATTGGGAAATTGTGGAATAAAATAAACCTATCCAGAATCCCATGCACAAACAACAATTAAAAAGCTCTTTGAAAAAGGATATTTTTTTCAAAGGATTTCTTATAAAATTAAGAATAGCTCCATATTTTAATATGAAGCATATTCCTAATAATACAAAGGTATGATAAGTTAAACTCATCCAAGAATGAGATTTTCGCCATCGAGTGTTTTAACACCATCAGAAATTAATCTAGCTTCTTCTTTTTTTACAACAATCTTGTTGCCATTATCATCTGTAATTTCAACTAAACCTTCTCCAATATCAGTTACAACAGGGCAACCTTTACCATTGCAGCAAAGTTTAACAGAATTATCGCTTATTTTTTTGATCATAGTTATTATATTTAATAATTAATATTATATTTCAACTCTAATTCTACTACGAATAGGTGAAGTTTTTTCAAAAAATCAAGCACAAGATGCAATTAGCTTTGCTTCATCATCTCTTCTGGTCAAAAGACCATCAAGACCTTTACCAACCCATAATCTTTTCATCTTGATAATTTCATTGGCGATAGCAGTGTAATTTTTTGATGTGATTAAGTTGCGAATGTTGAGCATTTCAACTCTACTTGCTCCAGAAACTGATCCACCTCTGTTGAAAACGAGACTAACCAGTGCGCCAAAAGCGTCTGGGTGAAGTTGATCTGAATTTGGGAAAGTCTTTTTAGTTTCCTTAATAAATCGTGGCAGAGTATTTTTCTTGAAAACAATCTCTGCGGCATCCCAAGGAACCTCAATATCTTTGACACTTGGGATTGCTGCTTTTGCAGCAGAAGACTTTTTGCCAATATGTTGCGATAAACGAGTATATGAACCAGCATCGAGAACAAACTTCCAATCTTCTGCGAATTGTGCAGCTGTATTATAGCCCATATCATAGCCGATACCAATAGTAACACCACTCTCACCTCCAGGGTAGCAAGGATGTTTTAAGCATTTATTATAGTATCCTACGCCACCACCAACTTCATATTTAAGAATAAGCGCAAAAGCTTTTGGTGATAAAGGGTTAGAAGAATCGTCAAGAGCTGGAAGTTGAATCGCTGTAGGTGTAACTGGAGCATCATTATGTCCCACTATTTTTTCAACAATAGCTTTCCATGTATTTGGTCCATCATTTCCATCGACTGTTAAACCTAAAGCTTTTTGAACATTAGATACCAGTTCTTTTTTATTAAGAAATTCCATATTTACAGTATTTATGCTTCAAGAGGATAAATATATTTGCTATGGAACAATTAATACAAACATTACAAAGTCAGCAATGGTTCACCATATTAACAGCGGTTGTTACTCTCGCATCAGCAATAGCTGCAGCTACCCCGACACCTGCTCCAGATACATTTCTTGGTAAACTATATGCTCTTATAGACTTCGCCGCCTTAAACATTGGCAAGGCTAAAGATAAGGGTAAATAATGGATCTTATAGGTCTGATAAAAAACGCATTGTCTGCTTTAACTTCTTTTTTGGAGTTAAAGAACAAGGCGTTTTATTATGATATAATTGAAAAATCAAAAAATAGACAGAAAGAATTAACAAATGAAATTGAAAAACTACGTGCTAAAGGGACTAATGATAGCAATGATCGTGCTGACATCCTGCGTACCGAACTCATCAACGAACGTAAAACCCTTGAACATCTATCAACCGTCTATACTCTCTCTGGAAAAGGATAAGTCTATACTAACTAAAGACGGTATATATACGCCACAAACTGATGAGGTGTGGCATTCAGATGCTCGTTATAGAAAATTAGAAAGAGATCTACTGTATTAATAATTTATTTTATAATTTTTTAAAGCTGTATGTAATATTTATAAAAATTAAAACTGTTACGTTCATCTTAAATCTTGTTCAAATAATCTCCAGCGATCACTATCTATTGATTTTAACCCATTGTTTATATTCGTCAAAACTTCTTTAATTTCGTCAAATGAATCGTATATATATTTGTGTGGTAGCATTCCCATAACCCAGAGTGGTGTATTTTTTTTACCACCCTCAATCACAACAAAAACTGGACGTTTCATTCTAACTGCTGTTACTAATTCTTCTACAGTTCCATATGTAGGAATTTTAGGATTTAAATAACATATAATAAAATCAGCTCTATCAACCATGGATAAATCAAAAGAACGAACAGCTTTAAAATGTTCTGCAACTTCATCATATTCATTTATTTGCATCAATTTATACATTCTTTGATGCGTGTCTTCATCTTCAGATGGTGAATTTATAAAAGGTTTTTTATAAGGATCGAATACGATAACTCCAATCTTTTTTAAAAATATAGAAATGTCTTCTCTCCACAATCTGCCATCTCCATATTGCATCGGCCCTATAAGATAGGTTTTTGTTTTATCTAATATTTTCATTAATAATAAACTTTAACTATGTTATTTTTTATTTTTTTACACTCTTTGATTTTTTTATAAGATGATACATACACATCAATAACTGGATATTTTTTATTACTTGCTATCCTTTTATCAACTGCTGATCCACGATCTTGAACTTGAACTATACCATCAGTTTTTATTATATTTTTTAAACTTGGAATATTATAAATTGTTTTAAGGGGTATCTTTCGTTCTGCGGCTACAGTATAACCTTCTTTTGCAATTTGTCCACTTGCTGTTTTTTTTCCATATTTTGGACAATTTGTATAAAAGGTTAATCTAGCCATGAAATAATTTTCATTATTTGATTTTTTAATTTCAGTGTATGCATTTGCAGAATTGTTTATCAACAAAATACTACACAATAGTATTAATAATAAGTTTTTCATAATGTTTTATAATGTTAAGGAGAGGAATACCCTCCTTTTTTCTTGTTATTTTTTTTCGGCAAATCACGTATATTTAAACACGTATATTATTTTTGTCAATATTATATAAAATTTAAGACTCAAAAGATTCTAATTTATTTATAAATCTTCTAAGATAATGAAACGCTCTCTCTCCTTTATGAATTGTTTCAATGTCTTTACTGACATTAGATAACAATCGCCATCCACTGGATGTTTCTTGAATTTTATATAATCCTTTGTCTAAACCATATTTTAATAAATTTAAAACATCTTTCATTTCACCATGCCCTCTTTTACCTTCTTCTATTATATCAAAATAAAGATGCTCTATATTATATAAATCGTTTTTATTCACTTATATATTTAGCTAAATGAAAATTTTTTAGATAAATATAAATATGGCTATTAATAGTTCTGTTGTTGCAGCTTGTGCAGCTAGTAATAAGACTATCCTAGCTTCAGTGGATTGGGAAGAAATAAGTAGATAAATTTATTAAATCTTGAGTTTTAATTCTTTCTTAAGAAGACCCAATGCGTATCTAACGTTTTTGTCTTTATCAGAATTAGAATTAAATTGATCTTCTATTTTTTGTATAGCTGACATTATTTTATCTTCATCTTCTTCCATTTCTCCAACAAAGGATTGTTGATATGGCGTAGCAGCTGCTCTAGTACTCGCTGTGCCATCAGAAATTCCAACTTTACCACTCCACGAGTTTCTAGGATCATACGCTGTTGGACCCATTCCAGAAGCCATGTGTGGTGTTATTTGTCTGGGATCTGATTCATAAAGTAATCCCAATTCTTCAATCCATTTGTCAATCATGATTATCTTTATTTAATTAAATGGCCAAATGAAAAATGTTTATTTAAACAGAAAAATACTGTACTAAATAATCAAACAAAACTATCAATTGACAATTTTATGAATCACGATACATTATTAAAAACGAATTTAGAGGAAACAAAAATGAATATATTCCAAGAGCAAATAAGTAGAAAACCGAATAAATATCCATGGACAGAACAATTTATAGAAGCGATGCACAATGGCTTTTGGACTGATAAAGAGTTTAATTTTAAATCTGATGTACAACAATTTAAAGTAGAATTGACAGAGCAAGAAAGAGAAATCATCATAAGAACTCTTTCTGCAATCGGACAAATCGAAGTTGCTGTTAAA
>Ga0214921_10005010_pt1 | contig 19024 bp, 22 predicted proteins | sample LL1505_MetaG_FD_177992 | JGI IMG/M metagenome (GOLD analysis project Ga0214921, IMG submission 177992) | Freshwater microbial communities from Lake Lanier, Atlanta, Georgia, United States - LL-1505 | ecosystem: Environmental > Aquatic > Freshwater > Lake | place: USA: Georgia | collected... | reverse complement strand
TTTAAAAAATTTAATTCATTTTGGAGAGATAAAATAGAATTAGTTAACTTAAAATGGAATTTTAATAAAATATTTCAACTACTTTATTAAAAATGAATACCTGAAATAAAATAAATTGAAAAGGGGAAAGTTGATAATTTATTAATTTTGAATACAATATTTATGCTTATCAATGAAAAACAATAAACTAAATCTGTCCATATTTTTGGGTTTTCTATTATTTTCGTTCCTTGGCATAATATATGGAAATGAAATTAAAGCATCTTATAATAATTTAAGAATCTGGTCAGTCGAAAACTTGTTATGGATTGGATTAGGTGTTCCATTCTTGTTGCTTCAAAGTTATGTTGGCATTCCCAATTTATTACAACCAAATATTTCTAATAAACTCAGGTTTTCACAACCATTTTTAATAGGGATTTTTTTTGGAGTATTAGATATCCTTATAATCAAAATTATTCAACATCCACAACCCTACACAGAATTGCCTCCATTTTTGCAGCCATTCCCTTACTCAATATTTTTATATTTTTCTGGGGCATTAGAAATAGAAATTTTTTATCGTTTAATCCCAATTACGTTATTCCTGCTCCTTGGGAAAAAAGTTGCAGATGGTCGTTATTTTAATTATTTTTTATGGACTGCAATCATTACTACTTCTTTAAGGGAACCATTAGAACAACTTCCTACTGGAGAATATTGGTTCATTACATATGCATTCCTTTCGGGTTTTATAATGAATTACTTGCAAGGTATCTATTATAAAAATGCAGGTTTCATCGCAACGCTTACCTTGAGACTAGGCCATTATCTGTTTTGGCATATCTTCTTGGGTATTTATATTCAATATTTCGAACTCTTAAAATAAAATACTGAGTATGCAAAAAATGAAATTAAAATCAATAATTGGATTTTTTAGCACTTACTACTAAGTCAGTGTCAACTAATTCTAAAGACAAAACCATATCTTTTACCGTCTCCTTATATTTTCTAAAATGAGAAGTTAGTATATGTGATTGATATGCTTCGTGGTTTGAATATACTTCTAAAATAGTAATCAAAGTAGGGTCTTTTTTGTCAGCGACAGCTGTATAAGACAATACTCCTGGCTCAATTTCAATTGCAGCTTTCATTTGTTCATGAAGTGCCTGTTTATACTCAACTAATTTGTTTGTATCTACTTTTATCTTTGCAATTCGATATACTCTATTTGAATTCTGCGATTTTGAATCAAAAGTTATAAATGTCAAAATTCCAGTTATCAAAAGTATTTGAAAAATGTATTTCATAAAATATATTAACTATAAAAAAGGTTGAACTTATTTCTTTTCAGCACTTAATTTTTTAGCAACACTATCATAATATTCCTGAGTTAAGGTTTCTGTCCAAACAGTTGGTTTTGTTCCATCATATAATGCTAAATAAGTAATCAGATTTTCTTTACTAGCTGTGTGCCAGTGCTCAGTATCTTTAGTACATCTTATAACATCTCCTTTTTTTATAATGATGGCATCCTTACCTCTTTCTTGATAATAACCTTCTCCATCCACAACTATAAGCACTTGAGGTGTTGAATGCTTATGCCAATCAAGTGTGGAGTTTTTTCTAAAAGTTGCTTTAGTAATATTGAAATTCAATTCAGCATCGCCTTGAAGTACGCCATTTAACCAGGCTTCACCTATGTAATGTGTATTAGGCGCCTTTGGCCCTTCTATTAAATAAGAACTTACGCTGTAGTCTGCCTTTTGCGAAAAGGATATAAATGGAATCAAAAGAAATAATAGTAAGGTTGATTTTTTCATTTTAATGTTAATTTGAAATAAATATAACAAAAAAGAGCGGGAAAGATGCAACTACCCTGACTCACTGAAGGACAACAAAAAAGGAGATATTTCTGTCGCCTTGTGCAGTTTGGCTCCCCCTTCAGGACTTGAACCTGAGACCCTCTGATTAACAGTCAGATGCTCTAACCAACTGAGCTAAGGAGGAGTGTTCCCATTAACGGGTTGCAAAAATAATGAAATTTAGCTAAGTACAAAAGTTTAAAAGAAAGAATTAGGCTTAAAACCAATAAATATTCCCTCGGGGCGCAGTTCTACTGGGTAGGTTTTTAGGAAATAGCCCTCCCCAGTGGTGTTTCGTCCATTTTTCATGTCAAAAGCATATCGGTGTAAAGGACAAACTACTTGACCTAATGGGTTGATATAACCCTGTGCCATCCTGCCACTGGCATGCGGACATTTTTGAGCAAAGGCAAAATAGCCATCCTTGAACTTAGCTAGGGTGATTTTTTTATCCTCCACTTCCAAATCTAATAAATGATTATCGGGCCAGTCTAAACTCGCTGGCGCATCTGTCACTAAAACCCAATTGATACTATTACCTGACATAACTAAAAGAATACCGTCTTGTAAGGATATTTAATTTGATACATGTCTCTAACTTTGTGCAAGATCACCGTTCTTAATTCATCAATATTTTGTTTCTCGATGGCAGATACAAAAACACAATTGTTATTGGTTGCATTAATCCATCTTTCCTTAAGGTCCCTTTCTAAATCTTGTTTTACTTCGTCAGAAACCCATTCGTCAAAATGTTTTGTACGATATAAATCCATCTTATTAAAAATGGTGACAATAGGTTTATCAAAAGCTTTAAGTTCTTGTAATGTTTTATTGACAACAGCAATTTGATCTTCGTATTTATCATGCGAAATGTCTACCACATGTAATAACACATCTGCCTCACGCACTTCATCCAATGTACTTTTAAAACTTTCCACTAAATGATGCGGAAGTTTACGAATGAATCCAACCGTGTCGCTTAAAAGAAAAGGTGTATTTTCAAAAACGACTTTACGAGTAGTAGTATCTAAAGTAGCAAACAATTTATTTTCGGCAAACACTTCGCTCTTGCTAATTAAGTTCATGATCGTGCTCTTGCCTACATTCGTGTACCCCACTAGTGCCACACGTATAAACTCACCTCTGTCCTTACGTTGCGTGAATGCTTGTTTATCTATTTCTTGTAAACGCTTGCGCAGTAATGTAATCTTATCTTTTACAATACGTCTATCAGTTTCAATTTCTGTTTCACCGGGACCACGTGATCCAATCCCCGCACCTTGTCTTTCCAAATGCGACCACATCCCTTTTAGTCTTGGTAAAATGTATTGGTATTGTGCTAACTCCACTTGCACTTTAGCTTGCGCTGTTCTTGCACGACGAGCAAAAATATCTAAAATCAAATCGCTACGATCAATCACCCTGCACTTGGCTTCCTTTTCGATATTTTGAATTTGTGATCCAGTTAATTCATCATCAAATATCACCACATCAATATCCTTAGCCGCAACATATTGTTTAATCTCTTCTAGCTTACCCTTTCCCACAAATGTTTTGCTATCTGGGTGAGGCAATCTTTGTTTGAATACTTTAATCGCGATGGCCCCAGCAGTTTCAGCTAAAAAAGCCAACTCTGCTAAATATTCATTCACCTGTTCTTCGGTATGTTCTTGCTGAATCACGCCAACTAAGACCGCCTTCTCTTCCTCCTTAATAATTTGCTTTTTCTCTATCAAAATAAAACTGTATTTGTACAAAGATAACTCAATACCTATGTAGAATAAAAAACCCTCCTTTTATGTAAAGAAGGGTTCTAAATATGTAAAAACGATTATAATCCACTAATGCTTAATCCAATAGACAATCTATTAAATGAAGGGCCGTATCCATCACGAAGCACCGGCGTTACAGTGTAACCAACATTCATTGAAATAATACCATATCCTGCTCTTGCAGTCAAACTGATATCATTACTTGTGAAGAATCTTTTGTTGCTAATTTTTTGAACATATGTTTTACCATATAAAGAATTACCATTAAATGTTTGGTAGTCCTTCATTTTAGTTAAACCCTTAAACAATAATCCAACTTTAAGACCTGCAGCAAATTTCCAAGACTTTGAAGGATTGGCAGGATTAGTGTAGTATCTTATTTCGGCAGGTACTTGCAAGTATACTGTTGCTACTTTCTGTTTGTCAAAACGGTTTGCTAAAGAATCTAATTGTCTAAATCGAATAGAATTGGCCACTTGAGCAAGGTCTACATAAGTGCCTTTATCAATAAATTGATTGTTTGTCCCAAAACCGACACCATAAGCCAAACTAAATTTGTTGTTAGTTCTAAAAGGCTTGTCCAACATAAAATACACATTGAAATGACGCCCCATACCAGATGTCTTCACACTATCAGGACCACCTGTCCAACTATCTGCACCAAATTGAATCATTAAATGATCGGCAGGACGGCTAGATAAGTCGGCCATTTTCTTTTCTGGAGGATTTGATTGCGCATTTGCTAATCCACTGAATAACAAAATAGTAAGGAGGGTTAAAATTACTTTCTTCATTTGGCAAAAATAATTGAAAAAAAGGGTAGAACACTTTAAAAAAGGTTAAAATATTGGGGGATTAAGTTCAATAACAGGGTCAATTTTACTATTTTTGCAGCCTGTCATCGAAAGATGCGGGCCTATAGCTCAGTTGGTTAGAGCACCTGACTCATAATCAGGGGGTCCCAGGATCATGCCCTGGTGGGCCCACAGCCGAAAGGCAAGATTTTCAAGGGTTTATGCTGTAAAATGCATAGACCCTTTTTATTTGGGTTTAGTTCTGGCCAAGTTTGGGCCAGGTTTTGAGTTTTTGGAGGGAAAACAGGGGTGAATGGAGGTGAAATGTTGTATTGAGATATATGTAATAAATTTACTTGTCATTATATTAATTTTTTAAATCAATATCTAATGTTTGGACAGATTTTAAAAACAGTTAACTTCAGTAAAATAGGTTTATTAATCATTCTGAGTTTTGGATGGATGGAAAAAGTATTTGCTTGGAAAGGCGTTCCTGAAGGAATTTACAAAATGGTAGAAACAAACCCATTAACTTCTTGGCTGACTATTCTCGGACCAATGGGACCTAATTATTTCTTAGGCTATTTTGAATTAATCGTATTTATATTATTAATTTTTAAAGAAAAATATGGTGCAATTTTATCTTGTATCATTTTTTTAACCACTTTGTCTTTTTTAATAAATGGATTTTCATTCTCCATAGTAAAAGACGTTACCATGTTGGGGATTTCTATAGACTTAACTTTAAAGCATTTTAAAAAATCTAAAATTATTGCGCAATGAAATTATTAAATTTGATTTTACTTTTTTGTTTTCTAAATATTGAATCTAAAGCACAAAATGTAAAAGATTTTACATTGACTTCTGTAACCGATAAAAGTACTTTCACACTCAGTAAATCAAAAGGTAAGTTTATAGCACTTCACTTTTTACTTAAAACAGAATGTCCATATTGTATTAGACATACAAGTGAGTATTTTGAAAAAGCAAGTTCATTAGCTAATGTGATTCAAGTATTCATTAAACCAGATAGTGAAGAAGAAATTAAGGCATGGGCTAATAAATTAAAATCAACCAATTCTTTGCCTATTTATCAAGATACAAATGCAAAGTTAGCTGACCAGTTCAATATCCCCAATGGTTATCAATTTCACGGACAGGTGGTGCATTATCCTGCATTGATTTTATTAAATGATAAAGGAGAAGAAGTTTTTAGATATATTGGCAAAAACAATTCAGATAGATTTTCATTCGATCAGTTGAAAGCAAAATTAGAAGAATTAAAAAAATAATTACTTCTTAATATTCTTAATCTCTTTCAAATCAGCAATATCCTGACTTCTGCCTGACGCAGTTTTGTTCTCTATGAATTCTTTTAAACCTATATACTTTACTTCAATCCCATTTACATCTACTAGTAATTTATTTGGAAAAGCATCTTCAAATTTTACACCATCAATGGTATTCAGAATGTCAATTCTAAGTGGTGGGTATCCTATTTGTGTAACATAACCGGCTTGCATGAAATCAGATTTTGTTAATCCTAAACTTGCTAATCCAAATTCTTTTATGGCAATTACTAATTTTTCAGCATTTGTTTCCGAACTATTAATCCAAATATCTAAATCACCTGTGTGTCTTGGTTTACCATGAAACGCTAATGCATAGCCACCAACTACCATATAATCAACGTGGTGTTTATTAAGTAGTTTAACAAAGTCTTCAAAATCTTGGGCTAAAGTCATGCTTTCAATTTTCTTCTTACTACATGCGATTTATCCATTCTAGTAGTTTTAAGATCTACAGATTGTGATATTAAAAATGTCACCGCTTCAAGCCTTTTTACCAATGGTTGCGCTAACCAATAATTCAAATCATTCATTTTTTCATCCAATGACTTAAGTGGTGCTTTATGTAAAACTGGTGCAATATTCATATTCGGAATTGACTATAAAGTTACTTAAAATAAGGCTAAAATCACTGGGACCCCCTGATTATGAGGGTTTCTGGCGGTATTCTATACCTTTTCTTTTATTGATAATCAATAGGATACAAGATTGTAATAGATTTATATTTCTCATATTTCACCTCTTTTAACCCTTTTTTGCTGAAAACTTGGCCCGGAACCTGGCCGGAAATTAATTCTAGTTAATAAATCCAAAATATAATATCAAATTAATATGTTAGTAATACACATACAATAATTTACTATTGAATTAAATAATTCAAAATGACCTCCAGAACCATTTCTGTGAAAGATATTTATAATCTATTTCCAAACAATCGGATTATGGATACCATACCATTGATTAAAGTTGAACTTATTGTTGAAATAAGTTTTGAAACATTTGGGCAGGTGCAATATACTGATGAAAATGGAAGACCATTTATAAAAGAATTTGTTGGGAATAGATGGTCTAAAGAAATATTTTTTAAGCAGCTAAAGGAAATCAAATTTAGTGTTTTTGTAAATAATCAGTTTCTGCAAAAAGGAAGATTTATAACTTTAATAAAAAAAATAGATGATGAAGTTGTTGATCAAAAAGAATTTCAATTATCTGGAGATAAATTATTTGAGGGATGGTTTAAAATGAGTTCTAGTACTTAAATGTATTCTTTTTCACTCTATCTTATAACTTTACAGTTTTATAAATTTTTACTAGACCATCATTTTCACTACTCACAACAATTAAGCTTTGATTGATTGGACTTTTTGATGCAGGAATAAATAAAACACCTTCTGGAGCATCTCCGGTTTTATACATTTTTACAAATACAGGAGCAGTCGGTATAGTAATATCATAAATGGCAAAGGCATCGGCTCTTTCTAAACCAACAATAGCGATTGTTTTGTTTCCCACTCTTCCTATGGTAATTGACTCAGGTTCTACTCCTTTATCATCACTTCTTGCATCATCATAAATATTTAAGTCAGCTGCTTTTTTATCTAATTCATTTTTACTATCAAAAATTTGTGTTCCAGTAGTCGCATCCCATACACTAAAGGATCTTGCCCCTAATGAATATAGAGCATCAAAATCACCATCACCATCGGTATCGCCTAAAGTAGTAGTAATGTTCAATCTACCTATTGCTGCATCTGTTTTTAAAGTGGCAGCTGTTGGGAAATTTACCGCATCTAATGAAACTGCACTTACTCTTTTCATTTCTGTAAATGCAGCGTATTCTCTTGAATCCCCTTCATTTGCTGTAAATAAATAAGGATTACCATTGTAATTATAATAGGCTATTGCATCTGGCATATACATACCAAACACTTTATTGTAAGCTGAAAAAGCAATTTTGCTATCTCTATCACTTGCATCAATTGCGTTTATTTCTAAAGAATAGTCTTTAAAGCCCAATGAATTTATTTTTTTTACCGTTCCAGTAATAATATCAATTTCGGCAATGGCATTATTTTCCTGTAAAGTTACATAGGCTGTTTTGCTATCATCAGAAACTGTAATGTATTCAGGTTCGATATCTTTATTGAAGTTTTTTCCAGGACCAAATATTCTAAATCCTTTAGCACTTAAAGCAGCTAATTGACCTTCAAATGCAGAAAAATTTATTGTTTTAACTGAATAATCAGATACTTTAATAATAGACACTGAGCCTTCAGGATCATTTAAATAATCATTACTTGGTTCACCTTCATTTGCAGATAAAATATACTTACCATCATTGCTAAATGTCACCATATCAGGTAAAGCGCCTACATCAACAGATTTAATTTCCGCGTAGGTGGAAGTATTAAAAATAACAACTTTCCCTAATGCTTGTTTATTACTAGACTCAATTGCTGCAGCTAATTTACCATCGTATACTGCAACACTATTTACATATCCACCATAGGGCAACATGCTAATTGACTTAATAACTTTAATATTTGCTGGGTCACTAATATCAATGACATCAATTTTATTTTCAGCACTGTTATTCACTGCAAATAATCTGTCTGTAGAAGGGTCAAATGCTGTTATTTCTGCAGCACCCAAGCCGCCTAAATTAATAGAAGCTATTTCTTGATATGCACTAAGGTCTTCATTTTGGGTGTTTTCAAGAGGATCTATTATTTCATCTTTTCTGCAAGAATATAACAGTAAAACAGCTAATATAAAGGATACGATTTTCATATTTTAAAAAATTAAAATTAAATTTCGGAAGTTCATGTTAACATAATATTTCTATATTATTAATTTAAAATTATCATTTAATCAGGTTCCAATAATTCCACCCCTTCACCTCCATTCAACCTTGTTTTCCCTCCAAAAACTCAAAACCTGGCCCAAACTTGGCCAGAACTAAACCCACCCCAATAAAATCAAGGGTTTATGCTGTTAAAAGCGTAGACCCTTTTTAATTGGCTTAAGTATTTTTAATTTAATGAAGTTTCAAATAGATAAATTTTAGATATTATTCATAATTTGAATATGTATTCGAAAAGCAAAAATCGGGACTATGAGGAAATTAATACCCTTACTATTTATATTAATAGGATGTGAGAAAGAAGATGAATTGATTTTATCTAAAAAAACCTTTTCATTAAAAATAGATTCTGTTTTAAACTCGAGTGGAACAAAATCGCTCTTATTTGATGCGAATGGATTTTACCATCTTAAACTAGATGCAACAAAAAATCAAACTTTAAGTAGAGTAACTGGTACCATATTATTAAATGGTAAAGAGCCCATTCCCCCAGAAAAAGTAGATTGGGAAAGTAATTTATATTGGTCAATCAAAAGAGGCGATACAGTAGCCATTATCACTAAGTCTTATATTAACTATTTTACTGGTCAATTTACTATTGTAAATCTACCTCCATTAATTGCATCTAAGGATGAATTAGTACCCACAAGTAATTTTGCATCATATAGTGGTAAAGGCGGTCAAATAAATAACATGATAGCCCCAATTTATAAAATGAAAGGTGATACACTAGTTTTAAAAACAACACATTCGGCTTCCAAACAAATTGTTTTTACCAAGATAGTTTTAGAATAATCTTAAGAAAAGGTATGAAATACCGTCAGAAACCCACATAATTAGGGGACCAAGTTATGTGTTTTTAGAGTGAAAACAAGGTTGAATGGAAATTAAGGAATGGAATTGGAAACATTATCTTATTTTCAACTATAATATACAAATATGGAAGTACATCACCCACACCACCCAACACATAAAAAGAAATGGTCTGAATACATTATCGAATTTGTAATGTTATTTGCAGCTGTGACACTTGGTTTTTTTGTAGAAAATTATAGAGAGCACTATGTTGAAAAAATGAGAGAAGAACAGTTTATCCAAGATATTAGAAAGGATATTATTTTTGATTCTTTACAATTATCAAAACTTAATTTTCAAAATAAATCAAGGAGACAATATTATGATAGTCTCCTTGTTATTTATAAAAAAGGAAATTGGCAAAAAGAGATACCTGCAATACAAAAATATAATTCTATTTTGTCAGGTAAAAGTGCTTGGGAACCGCGTCAAGAAACCTATAAGCAGCTAATTAGTACCGGATCACTTCGTTTCTTTTCAGACCGTAAATTTGTAGAGGAATTAAAAGAGTATGAAATCCAGCTTTCAAAATTGGCATTTAGAAGACAAAGATTTTTACAACACATGTATGATTTTTATGAACCCATCAACCAAAAACATTTTATTACCTTATATGATCGTCCAGAAGATAACTATAAAGTTGTCACAGGTTTTCTAAATGGTAAAAAAAATATCGAAAACCCTTATTTATCTATTAAAAAACTCAACCATCAAGAATCTTTTGATATGATTGACTACATGTCTGTTGTTACAACTGCTATATTACTTGAATCATACGATAATCAAAGTTTTATTCAACCATTATTAGAGCAGTCACGTAGAATCCTAGCTTATACAGAAGCCAAACCCCAATAATTGCTTAATAAATAAACTTTTTAATAGAGCTGCACGGGCACTAAATTTCATAATTGAAGTGGGGGTAGTAATATACCCTTTACTTAGACATCCAATGTAAAGTGTTTAAAACAAATTGTCTCCAGTCGTAAGCATCAACTTGCATTAAATGGACTATCGTTTAACATTTGTCCAAAAGAACAAATACTTATTAAAAGCAAAAAAGCAGGAAGCAGAATGCGCATAATGATTTGATTTAAACTTATAAAAACTAGCCGTTCTTTTCTAATTCATCAATCGTTTTCTTTGCAGCAGCTAATCTTGTTGCTTTATTCTTTTCAATTAACTTGTTTACAGCCCAGTGTTCTAGCTTATGATGCATCGGGATAAGTAATGCAGCTAATGCAACCAAACTTAATAACATTAGAAATGGTGAATGGTGTGTGACTTTTTCTAAAATTGGATGTATTAATAGATTCAAGAATTCAAATACAATTAATAAAGAAACCACACTTAAAAATTGAATGATTTTGGTATTAGTGATATGCTTTCTGCTAAATAAAATAAAGAGCATAAAGAAGCTGATGATGCCTATTGCAATAAAAGTGTATTCTAGATTCATTTTACGTGTTTCATTCGCCTGTTCTTCTTCCAATGCTAATTGTTCTTGACGAGATTCTTCCTCTACAGACATTAACTGTGCTTGTTGAAGTGCTTTGATATTATATAAACTATCATTTGCTGCTCTGTAAATTTCAGAATACTTGAATGCACTATCAATATTTATATCACGATAAATATTTAATAATAATTTAGCAGGCTCTACATTCAAAGTATTAAACGCAGTATTTCTTACACTAGCAATCGCTTTGGATGCATATAGTTTTGCAGAATCAATTTGATTATTTGTGAAGTAAAATTTTGAGATGGCGTTATAAGCGATGCTTTCGAATTTAGGAGAGTTAATTCTTTTAGCTTCATTCAAAGCTAAGTTCCAATAATTTAAAGCTAAAGCTGGATTATTCAAAGCTTGGTGTATACTACCAAATTGTAAATAAGTAGATGTTAACCAATAATTGATCCCGGTTTTTATTGCCAATTCATAGGCTTGTTGGGTATAAATTAATGCCGAATCCACCTTATTCATTGCTAAATAAATAGTACCCATATCGTTCACAACACATACGTAAATAATATCTGGAGTGTACTTTGTGCCTGCTTCCATTGCAGCTTTGTTATAAGAGACCGCTTTTTCAAAATCCCCCATTGTCAAATAGGAAAGTGCTAACATCCCTTTTCCAAAAGTTTTCAATCTGTTATCATTGGCTTTTTCTGCAACCTGATTCGCCAAAATACCATATTTCAAGCTCTTCACCTGGTCTCCAAAAGCGATATAATCATAACTAAGACAAGAATACCCTAAGCCCTGACATATTAAATCATTGTTCTTTTGGCCATATAAAAGGATTTTTTCGGAATTATGCATATCCTCCACCGGATTAGTCTCCGAAATAGTCAAAGCTGTCATGGTCAAATAGTAACGGGCGCTATCATTTTTTTCTGCAGCTATTTTCGGGAACAAAGAATCCAAATTTGGTGGCTTCTTAGAAAAGTCGACGTTCGGGCCTTGAGCAAATATTGTGTTAAAACTAACAACAACTAGACATAGGATCCTAATAACTGTATTCATTATCTTGGTTTGATTTAGATTGCTTTAAAATAAAGAAATTTTAACTAAACTTGCTTGTAATGTAGATTCAAATTTGTTCCAAAACGTAAAAATGGAACAAAAAGTTCTTGGCCAAGTTTAATATGATCGATATTTGAAGTTGTGCAAAAAATATAGTGTTTAAGTGCAATTAGAATTGAATATTAATCTCTAAGTTTATACAATGATAAAATATTACACCCTATTGGCTTTTCTTTTCTTAAATAGCTACAGTCAAGCACAAAGCCCAGATGAAAATTTAAAAGCACTTGGTATCATCCTTCCAAAACAATCGACTCCTATTGCGAATTATGTCAACTATGTTAAAACAGGCAACTTGATCTATTTTTCTGGATCAGGCCCAGCGGTAGAAGATGGAGGTTATGTAAGAGGAAAATTGGGAAGAGACATGACAATTGAACAAGGCCGTGAAGCAGCTAGAATTACTGGGATAAACATGATTGCAAATTTGAAAAATGCTGTTGGAGATTTAAATAAGGTCAAAAGAATTGTAAAAGTATTGGGTATGGTAAATAGTACCGAAAGCTTTACGGATCAGCCAAAAGTGATCAATGGTTTTTCTGACTTAATGGTGGCGGTATTTGGTGAAAAAGGTAAGCATGCAAGGTCAGCAGTTGGGATGGCATCACTACCATTAAATATGGCTGTAGAAATTGAGATGATCGTTGAAGTAGAAGAGTAGTTTAAGCATAAAAAAAGGCCCCTAACATTAGGGGCCTTTTTCGTATTTTTCTAAACTTAAACGCTACTTAAAGACAGTATTATTTAACAGCTTTACCAAATCCTACAAAGTGTACGATTTTTCCACCTTCAAATCTAAATGCATCCATCCATTGGTATTTTTGTGTTTTACCATCAGGCATTACTACATCACCCTCATCCCAAATGTCTACCCACTGATGCCCATTTTCTCCAACTACAGGCATAATTGCAGCTATTTTGTAGTTTGTTATACTTACAGCGCCTAAGCTTTTTTCCACAAATTCCATAATTGCAGCCTTCCCTTTCAAAGTAGTACCGTCTTCAACGTTATAAGTTGCTGTATCTGACATCATCTCTGCAACAGCTTTAAAATCTTTCTCAAAAATTAATTTATGAAATTGCTCAGCTAATAAAACATTCGTTTGATCCCCAATCTTAAAGTTATCAGTATAAGTTGGCTTGTATAGGTGTTCGACTTTTTCTGATGAAGCCTCAACGGTTTCTGTTGGCTTTGTTTCTGTACTCTTACAAGCAGCAAATGATGCTATGACAAGCAATCCTAGAAATACTTTTTTCATAATTTGAGTTTTTAAATGAAACATGAATTTAAATTGTAACCATTCAAAAAATGCATTAAAAACAAGGAATAATGTTCCAAAATCGTAAAAAGGAACAAATAAACCTATGTAATGATAGTAGAATGAATGGAATTGTGAAAACTAAAAAATTGAATTAAATTTGAATAAATAATTTATAAGTGAAATTCTTTAAACTTAGTTTGGCGCTATTGCTTTTTTCAATCAATACGCAAGCACAGCATATTCTAATTACCTATTATAGTAAGACAGCGCATACGCAATCCTTGGCGGAGGAAGTGGCAAAAGGTGCTCAATCTATACCAGGCGTTCAGGTTAAACTTAAAAGAATAGATCAAACCACCACAAAGGATTTATTAGATGCTGATGCCATTATTGTAGGCAGCCCCGTTTACAATGCAAACCTCGCACCCGAACTAGTTCAATTTATGAGCACTTGGCCATTTGATGGCAATCCATTGAAAGATAAAATTGGAGCAGCTTTTGTCACAGCAGGTGGTATCTCTGCTGGAGAGGAGCTGGCACAGTTGAACATACTACAATCTATGTTGGTTTTTGGAATGATTATAGTAGGAGGAGATGACTGGACATCTGCCTTTGGTGCTTCTGCAATTACAAATGAAGGTGTTTTCAAAACTGCACAATTAGATAAAATATTTTTACAAAAAGGGTTTTCACTAGGCAAGCGTATAGCTACAATGACTAAAAAAATAAAATAATTAGGGGGATTTGATTTATTATATAGAAGAAAATTTTGTATATTGAATTATACTTAATGTATCTTTTATGAAAAAATTTATACTCGCCTTTAGCTTGCTTGCAATTACATCATCTGTTATTGCACAAGACACCGCCTTAATTTATCGAAAGCTTGATTCGATTGCAGTGATCGATCAAAAAGTGATGATGCCTATGCGCGATGGCATCCGTCTAGCAACAGATATTTATCGTCCAAAAGGTGAAGGCAAGTATCCAATCGTATTTTCTCGTACACCTTATAATTTTAATACTTGGGTGGATGGTAAAATGACTACCCGTACTTTAGAAGAAGCCTACCAAGCAGTGAGTCGCGGTTACGCTTATGTAGTACAAAATGAGCGTGGAAGATTTTTCTCCGAAGGCGAATGGGATATTTTAGGTACCCCAATTACAGATGGTTATGATGCACTTGAGTGGATGAGTCAACAAAAATGGAGTAATGGAAAAGTTGGTTTGATTGGTTGCTCTTCTACCGCTGAATGGCAGATGGCTGTAGCTTCTCAAAACCATCCTGCATTAGCTGCTATGGTTGCTCAGGGGTTTGGAGCTGGTATTGGTAGAGTGGGTAAATTTATGGAACAAGGTAACTGGTATAGAGGTGGTGCACAACAGATGTTATTCACGCCTTGGTTATATGGTACGCAACACGATAAAATGGGACCTCGATTGCCATTAGGTATTGAACAAAAGGACTTGCAAAGAATTCAAAAGTTTTATGATATGGGTCCTGAAATGCCAAGAGTGGATTGGGCACAAGGCTTAAAACATTTACCAGTGCAAGACATCATCAAAAATGCACAAGGTGCGGATGGTGTGTACGAAAAAATGGCAGTAAGAAAACCAAATGATCCAGCTTGGTTCAAAGGTGGATTGTACCATGATAATATGCCTATGGAAGTGCCTGCATATTGGTTCGTAAGTTGGTATGATGTATCCTCTGCACCAAATATTGCTTTATACAATCACGTAAGAAATTCAGCTAAATCAAAAAGTATTGCCGACAATCAATACCTAGTGATTGCTCCTGTTTTACACTGCTCCTATAAGCGTGCTGTAGAAAATACCATCGTAGGTGAAAGAAGTGTGGGTGATGCTAGATTAAACTATGATGAGTTAACTTGGGGTTGGTTTGATATGTTATTGAAGGGTGAGCAAAACGATTTTAAATCAACACAGCCTCGCGTTCGTTACTACACAATGGGATCTAATAAATGGCAACAAGCCACTTCTTTCCCTTTACCGAATACAGAAATAAAAAATTTCTATTTAGCGAGTGCGGGCAAAGCCAATACGCGCAATGGTGATGGTAAATTATCTTTAACGACTCCTGCAAAAGATATGCCCGATGCATTTACTTATGATCCAATGAATCCAGTAAGTTCATTAGGAGGCAATGTTTGCTGTACTGGTAATGCGGTTCAAGGAGGAAGTTTTGACCAATCACAAATGGAATTAAGAAACGATATTTTAGTTTATACATCAGAGCAATTAGCAGAAGGTGTTGAGATCTCAGGCTTTATTGAGTCTACCCTCTTTGTTTCTTCAACTGGTTTAGATACCGATGTGACTATTAAATTAATTGATGTATACCCAGACGGTAAGGCGTATAACTTAGATGAAACAATTCAACGTCTTCGTTACAGAGAAGGTTATGATAAAGAAGTGTTCATGGAAAAGAACAAAGTTTACAAAGTAGATTTAACGCCGATGGTCACAAGTAATTATTTTGCAGCAGGTCATAAAATACGTATCGAAATTTCTAGTAGTAATTTCCCAAGATTCGATCGTAACCTAAACACTGGTGGCAATAACTACGATGAGTCTAAAGGTGTAGTAGTGGAGAATAAAATTCACCATTCTAAACTATATCCTTCAGTGATTAAACTGCCTTTTATAAAGCAATAAATTATTTTACATTAACGGATGGTAAAGTAAAACCCAGGCTTTCTGCACACCAAAATACGTTCATGATATAATATCTATTTTGGTCATAGAATAGCTGTATGCTATTGATCCCTCTATTGGTGATTGGTCCATTTTTTGTTTCCTTGGTTTCGTATGTACTAAATACATGCGCAATGGTTCCAAATGATACCATTTCATGCTTTAATTCTCTTTCAAAGAAACCTGTTTTGACACGACTACTAAACATGGTAATATAATCATCTGGAGTCATGGATCTATAGCCAAATACACCTGCAGTATTTTTATTTGTTGGAATTAAAAAAGCATCTTTCGCAAAAAGATATTTGAATCTTTCCCAATCACGAGCCTCACCAGGTTCGCCAGAGATAACATCGTACAATGCACTTATAATAGCTTTTTCGCTGCTTACATCTTTGGTGTATTTGTCATTCACAGATGTAGATGGTGCTTGTGCTATAGTTATGCTATTCAAGCAAGTCAATAAAATAGTCGTGATTAAAAGATGCTTCATACTTTTTTCTTTTAAATTTAAGATAAATAAAATTAATTAATACAATTATAAGCCATATTTATACTTAATGTCATGAAGCTTTGTTTGTATTTTGGTATAAAAGGTTGCAGATAGATTTTTTAAATGAGACAACTAATATTTGCAGTATCAAGCTTACAAATGTTATCTTTATATAACTATTTATTTCAATTATGATGATTAATAAACAGGTCAAAAATGCAGAAGCAGCGATCGCCGATTTAAATGATGGACAAACCATTATGCTAGGTGGATTTGGATTATGTGGTATTCCAGAAAATTGTATTGCTGCCCTTGTTAAAAAAGGCGTAACCAATCTTACTTGCATTTCTAATAATGCTGGCGTAGATGATTTTGGTATTGGATTAATGCTACATCAAAAACAAGTTAAAAAAATGATCGCTTCCTATGTGGGAGAAAATGCAGAATTCGAAAGACAATTGTTATCAGGAGAACTCGATGTGGAATTGATTCCTCAGGGTACATTGGCATTTAGATGTATGGCTGCTGGTTATGGCATGCCTGCCATATTTACACCGGCAGGTATTGGAACAGAAGTGGCTAATGGTAAAGAAATAAGAAATTTTAACGGGAAAGATTATTTATTAGAACCTGCATTCAATGCAGATTTTGCAATTGTAAAAGCATGGAAGGGAGATACAGCTGGTAACTTAATTTTTAAAGCTACTTCCAGAAATTTTAATACCGTGATGGCGATGGCTGGTAAAATAACCATTGCCGAAGTAGAGGAATTAGTAGAACCAGGGCAACTAGATCCAAATCATATCCATGTGCCAGGCGTTTATATCCATCGAATTTTTGAGGGTAGTCATTACGAAAAGCGCATTGAGCAGAAAACAGTTTCAAAATAATTGATGCACAAAATTAATATTTCATGTTAGATAAAGAAGCCATTGCAAAAAGAATTGCAAAAGAGATTCAACATAATTCTTATGTAAATTTAGGTATTGGTATCCCTACGCTTGTAGCCAATTATATTCCAAAAAATATTGCAGTTTGTTTTCAATCAGAAAATGGGCTCTTAGGCATGGGACCCTTCCCTACCGAAGCAAATGTAGATGCCGACTTAATCAATGCTGGCAAACAAACCATCACGATGTTACCAGGTGCTGCTCTATTTGATTCTGCTATGAGCTTTGGTATGATTCATGCGCAAAAAATAGATTTAACTATTTTAGGCGCAATGGAAGTATCAGAAAATGGAGACATTGCCAATTGGAAAATTCCAGGTAAGATGGTGAAAGGCATGGGGGGCGCAATGGACCTTGTAGCCTCTGCAAAAAATATTATTGTCGCCATGCAGCATGTCAATAAAAATGGAGAAAGTAAATTATTACCTAATTGTACTTTGCCGCTCACAGGTATTCGATGTGTTAAGAAAATTGTGACAGAATTAGCGGTCCTTGCTGTTTTACCAGAAGGTGGATTTAAATTACTTGAAAGAGCGCCAGGAGTTTCTGTTGAAAACATTAAAAAAGCCACGCTAGGAAAACTCATCATTGAAGGTGAGATCCCAGAAATGGCTTTTGATTAATCCGAACTTACTATAAATTTCCTCTTAGGTCTTGTTCTCTTTCAAGTGCTTCAAATAAAGCTTTGAAATTTCCCGCACCAAAAGATTTTGCACCTTTTCTTTGTATGATTTCAAAAAATAGCGTTGGTCTATCTTCTACTGGCTTAGTAAAAATTTGCAATAAATAACCCTCATCATCTCTATCTACTAAAATTCCTAAATGCTTTAATGGCGCTACATCTTCGTCAATAGGTCCTATACGATCTAATAAATCATCATAATAGGTGGATGGTATATTTAAAAACTCTACACCACGACTACTTAATTGCGTCACTGTATCTACAATATTATCTGTAGCAATAGCAATATGTTGTACGCCTGCATCCTTGTAAAAATCTAAATACTCCTCTACCTGTGATTTCTTTTTCCCTTCTGCTGGTTCGTTAATAGGAAACTTTACAAATCCATTGCCATTGCTCATTACTTTACTCATGAGTGCTGAGTACTCTGTTGATATTTGCTTATCGTCAAATGTCAAAATATTTTTAAAGCCCATGACTTCTTCATAAAATCTCACCCAGGTATTCATTTGATTCCAACCCACATTACCCACACAATGGTCTATATATTTAAGACCAACTGAGGTTGGTTGATAGTTGGTTTCATGCTTTCTAAATCCTGGCATAAAAACACCTTTGTAATTTTTTCGCTCAATGAACAAATGCACAGTATCTCCATAAATATGAATACCACTCATTTTAATTTCACCATGTTCGTCTTGCATAGTTTTTGGTTGCATATATGGCTTAGCCCCTCTTTTCACAGTTTGTTCAAAAGCATCATACGCGTCGTTCACTGTCAATGCAATCGCTTTTACACCATCTCCATGTTGATGCACATGCTCTGCAATGATGGAAGTGGGATGTAATGGCGTTGTT
>Ga0214921_10005009_pt1 | contig 19027 bp, 18 predicted proteins | sample LL1505_MetaG_FD_177992 | JGI IMG/M metagenome (GOLD analysis project Ga0214921, IMG submission 177992) | Freshwater microbial communities from Lake Lanier, Atlanta, Georgia, United States - LL-1505 | ecosystem: Environmental > Aquatic > Freshwater > Lake | place: USA: Georgia | collected... | reverse complement strand
CCTGTTAAATAAACTCCATTAGTAACTGTGGCTGCGTTATCGCCGCTTAATGCCACCCCAGTTCCATTAACTGTAGGGCGAGAATTAACTTTGATGCTCTCTGCATAGAGATCTTTAACTCTGAAATTATTAGCCATGTTTTATTAATTTACACTATTTTCAATCATTATAACGAATAAAGCACCAAACGATTAACGTCTGGTGCTTTTGTTTTTAAATTATTTTAATCTTTGATTACTTTTTGGGGGTACTAGTAAAAACCGCTGTTGAAGTTTCCAATCCATTCAAGGTCTTAACTTCTTCTACATGTCCATTCATACGAATGGCGCAATCTTTGGCGAATTTAAATCCGTTTTCAATTTGATTGCTGTAGGATTGTGTATAATTGTTTTTGTGGTCAAAAACGCGATAGATAATTTTATTTGGGTCACTCATATTAGACATTATCTTCTACATTTGTTTCGGAGTCAACATTATTTTTTGGCGAAAAAGTAAAAGCAATATTGCCAACGTAATTTTCATCGTCACTCAACATGCCAAAAATAAGCACATGATCGACATGAAAGTGAGTGCTTTTAATATCAAGCAAATAATTCTTATTATTTAAGAAAAGTTTATGAAGCGTTCCTTCGCAGGAAATAATTACGTCCTCAAAATGTTTTCCATTTAATTCTTGGGTTGCTTGATTAGTACCGACAATTTCAATTGAGCCTTTCATATTTCCATATTATATGTGTTTTGCCATCAATTTCAACAAATTGTGCTATTTTATCATAACGTTTTAACCAATTTATTAAATTTTGTTTTTTATATTTTCTTTGTATTGATGTTTTTATATGATTTTTATCAAATATTGTTTGAGCTAAAATAAATATTTTATGTAGAGAATCAATTAAAAATCTAGATTTAAAAATTTTATTATTACCAATGGCAAATTCAACTATTAAATTATTTTTTTCTTTAGATAAAAAAACATACCAAACTATTTCATGCTCCTGTTTGCACTCAAAAATTTCACAAATATTTAATAAACTATTATAGTATTCATAAATTTTGAAATTTCTCAATTTAATTGAATTTAATTCGCAGAAATCATAGGGTTTTGATTTAACGCAATAGTCAAAAAAAACATTATATAAATCTTTGTTAGGACTAATTAGTTGTTTAATTTTGATCATTCTTGTTTATTATAAAAGGAATAGTGTAAATTTAAATATGGGTCAAGGTCAAAATAAAATAGCAAGTAGTTTGTTGGATATCCAGCCTACGGCAGTGCTAGAGTTTTTTAGGTTGTATCCAGATACAGTTGTGAAGCCTGATGTTTTTATTTCAATTCATGGTGGATCAATTTTTGGAGATAATGTTGTTTGGCAGGGAATAGAATATATTCCAGTTCCAGTAGAAGGAGAGGGTTTTGAAATTAATGGTAATGGTCAATTATCAAGGCCAAAATTAAGAATAGCTAATAAAGATTATTTAATTAGCAGTTTATTACAAAATAATTTTGATTTTAAAAATGCCAAAATAGTTCGCAAAAGAACATTTTTAAAGTATTTAGATGATGTTAATTTTGATGGTGGCAATCCATTTGGACCTCAAGATTATACAGCGGAAATTAGCAATGAAACTTTTTTGATTGGCCAGAAAATCGCAGAGAATAAAGTTTACGTTGAATTTGAACTTACTTCTCCCCTTGATTTAGAAAATTTCGAAGTGACTAATAGACAAATATTGGCAAAATATTGTTATTGGGGCTATCGAAGTCATGGTTGTAATTATTATGGAAAGCCAATTGAAAGAGAAAATGCATATAATTTTACAGATGCAGATGGTAATATAATTACACCTGAAACTTCAGCAAATGGATTTTTAACTAATGTTAATTATTTATGGAGTCAAACAGAAACTTATAATAAAGGAAGGGTTGTTTATTTAGAAAATCCAAAAATCTATATTAATAAAAATCCTTTGGATAATAATAGTTACGCTGGACCGCTACGAACTTGGTATGTTTGTGTGGCTAATGGTATTATCAACCAAAATCCTCAATCTAATCCAACTTATTGGCAAAAAGATGGATGCAGTAAAAAAATATCATCATGTAAAAAAAGATTTGTAAATGTTCCTCTACCTTTTGGAGGATTTCCTGGAACCGATGGATTTAGTTATGGAGGTTAATGTTTTTAAAAACTCAAAAGATGCTCTTGGCAAGATTAAAGATCATTGTCTTGTTCATCCTTTTATGGAGATATGCGGATTTCTTGGTTATGATTCAGCTAAAAAGAAATATATAGTCCAATTAGAGAAAAATTGCTCTAATGATCCAAAAAACTTTTTTGCCATTGATGCTCTTAAATATTTATTGTTTAAACAGAAATATACATTGGCCGCAGTATTCCATAGTCATATTATTGGCGACGAAAAACCTTCGGAGTTTGATATTAAAATGTCCGAAAATTGTTGCATACCATTTTTAGTTTATGGTTTAAATACTGATAAGTTTGAAATTTATCAGCCCAAAAACATTGAGTGTGATGTAAAGATAATAAAGAAAATTAAAGCAAACATATGACAAGCATAACATTACATGGCATTCTTGCTAAAGAATTTGGCGAAAGTTTTAAGATGAAAATCTATAAAGCTGCAAATGTTATTAAGGCTATAGATGTAAATAGAAAAAATTTTAATAAAAGAATATTCGAATTATCTAGAGAAGGATTTAATTACACCATGATTGTAGATGGTCAAAAAATTACCGAATTAGAAGAATTAAATATTCAGAGAGAACCACAAGAGATTCATTTAGTGCCTTTGATTATGGGATCTGGGGGATACGCTTTAGTTGCGGCAGTTATTGGAACCGCAGTTACCGCAGGTACAACTGCGGCATTTGTTGCAGCAACGATAAATATGGTAATTATTTCTGTAGTATCTATGGGTCTTCAAATGTTATTAGCGCCAAAACCTGAAGCACCAGCGCCAATATCTGCATCAACCAAAGCTCTTGCTGAATCGTTTGCTTTTTCTAATAGAGCTAATTTAGCAACTCAAGGTTCTCCCGTTCCAATTGGATATGGAAGACTAAAAGTTGGAGCGCAAGTTGTACAGATGACTATAAAATCATATCAACAAAATCAAGATAGCACAAGCTCAATGCAACAAAATGCTTATATTGATACTAATTTAAATTTATTACCAGATCCGCAGTCTAATTCAAGTAAAGCATGAAACATTTATTAAAAAAAATAAGTTTTGCGGGTGGTAAGAAATCTAAACCAAAACCAAAACCAGCAACTTTAAAGCCACCCGTAGTTGGAGATTTAAAATTAGCTGCCTCTTATAGTTATTCTCAGATTTTAGATTTAATTAGTGATGGACCAATTGAAGGTCTAGTGAATCAAAATGGTCTGCGTTTAAATAATAAAGATATATTACAGGGTATTTATTTAGATGATACAGCTATTGCAGTATCTAATGATTTAGTTGTGGAATCAAAAGCTACATATGATTCCAATATAGGCGATAATACATCATATGTAAGTACTTTAAAACAATTTTTTACAAATTTAACTGAATTAACTATTGGGGGCATTAATACTTTAGCTACTTCTATTCAAGGTTATAAAGCTATTACTTATTATGAATCTACTACTATAATAGGTGGGCCAGTTTATAATTCATTAGCAAACTTTAATGAATATGATCCAGTAATATTAAAAAATACAAATTTTACAAGATCTTCAACAATACCTCATTATGAATTAAGAAATACTTTTAATCAAGGTAATTATGTTAATACATATCCTTTGGGCTACAAGTTTAATGTCGCGCCCACTTTTTTGAATATTGTCTCATATCAAGAAATAACTTTAGATTATTTAAATTCATTTATTACTAATGATTTATCCCCTTATATTAATAAATTATTTACAATCTATGATAATCCAAATACTAATCAGTATGAAAAAGCATATATTAATAATATATTTATAGATTATTTTGGAAGTGATTGGGCATCAAAAACGCGAACAACTTTAATTAGTAATACTGCATATATAAATCCAATAACCGATATGGTGTTTCTTATTAAAGTAGAAGGAGCGATGATACCATCTAATCAATCATTGTTACTAAATAGCAGATATAAATTTAGATTAGAAGATTCTTCGGGAAATGGTTCTATAGATTCTGATTCAAATGTTGAAGTTCGTGATTTTATATTACCAAGAATGGACGCTAGTGGAAAAACTACTGGAGCCTGCGTAGGTTTATTTTTCATTAAAATCAAAGGATATCGTAAATTCGGTACAAAAACAAAAGAATATACTAAGTATAATTACTTTAATTATTCATTGCCAATTAATTCAATTAGTAATTTAGCAAATGTAAATAAATTATCTTTAAAAAAATTATCTGAATCTCCAATTTTACCCAGTACTCAAAAATATAATTATAGTAATATTCTGGCAGAATATAGAGCTGGTGATGAATTTCAAGTTCCTTTTAAATTTTTTAAAGATGTAATAATTGATAAAAACTATTCATCACCATTAATTGGTCCATTTATTGTAAATAAAGATGTTCAAAGAATTTTAGAAAATGAAAATTTAATTTCAGACACTTTAAGTAAAACATATAATCCAAATTTTTTGATAAGTGGTTATGGTACTTCAAGTGGTGGATATAGTGAAACATATGCTATTGAAGGAAGCGTAGATGGTAGTGCAACTTCCACTAGGCGTTCATCTGCCACAGATAATTATAGTGATTGGAATAAATCATTAGTGACTTTTGACGAGTCTGCTATTTCAATTAAACATATAATCAATAATCCAAATGTTTTATCTGTATTTATAACTATTTTAATTAATAGATTAGCCGATACTTTAACTAAGGATGTAACGCCAAATAATAAACCATTAATGACGGCTGGAACAAATTTCCCAACTATAGTTAATATAGAAGTGGAAACTGGATCTATAGACGCAAAAGGAGTGGAAACGCCAGCTAAAACAAGGAGATTTAAAATAGTAGCCTTAATTGAATCTCCCACTTATATTGATATTGGTAATCCAGATAATAAAACTTATATAAGTTCAGATTATAAATTCATTTCAGAATATGATCCTTCTAGTGCTGATGGTAATACTATTTTTGACCCATTTGTTTTACCTGTAGTAGAAAATGCCACGACAACCGCTCTAGAAAGTTCTTCCAAAAGATATATTAAGATTACCAAATTATCTACTGAAACAAATTCTACTTTACTTGCTAAAGAGTTAGTTTTATCTAAAGTTGCTGAAATAATTCCTTTAGATTTTAATTATCCCCATTCAGCTATTGTTGGTACAAAAATAGATTCAAGATCTTTTTCGAGTATTCCGACAAGAACTTATGATTGTAAATTAAAAAAAGTTAAAATTCCCTCTAATTATAATTGTTCTCTTGTCAATGGTAAAGATAAAAGATATTATGCTAGTGAAAGTATATTTAATTCAACCAATAAAGAAGATAAATTAATTTATGATGGTGATTGGGATGGAACATTTAAAAAAGATCCAATTACACAGGAAGACGTTTTAGAATGGACTGATAATCCAGCATGGATTCTTTACGATTTAATTACTAATGAAAGATATGGATTGGGTCAGTATATCGACTCAACTCAAATTGATATTTTTGATTTATACAAGATTGCTAGATTTTGTGATGCTGTTGATGATTTTGGGTATTTCGAAGGTGTATCTGATAATGCTGGCGGATTAGAACCAAGGTTTTCTTGTAATATATTATTTACTGATGGAATTAAAGTGTTTGATGCTCTGAATACTGTCGCCTCTTTGTTTAGAGGAATTATTTATTATAATAATTCTCAAATTAATTTTGTAGACGATAGGCCCAAAGATCCTATTGCTTTATTTTCAAATACAAACGTTAAAGATGGATTATTTAATTATACAAACTACAGAAGAGATGAACAATTTAATACTATTGAAGTTGTTTATATAGATAGGTTTGAAAACTTTTTAACTAAAGTTGAATACGTTGAAGATGAAGAAGATATTAGAAAAAGAGGAGTTTTCAAGAAAACTATTAATGCTAATGGAGTAACTTCTAGAGCTATGGCAAGAAGATTGGGGCAACACATTATTTTTCAAACTATTAAAGAAAATCAAAGTGTTTCATTTGTTTCTGGTTTAGAGTCTTTATTATGCAAGCCTGGAGATTTAATTATCATTGAAGATGAATTAAAAAGTTTAAAATCTAATTTTGGTAAAGTGTTAGATATCAATACGTCAACTGGATCTTTAAGATTAAATGAAAAATTTATTACTGGAGAATTTAATGATAAAATTACAGTTTATACTCCAACAGGATATTCAACATATGATGAAACATTAAGTCTAGCAAGTAGCGATAGAAGCAGAGTTAATGATTCTGGATTTTATTTGACTAATGGAGGATGGTCATCTACTTTTAATTATCTTACTGGTTTTTATCAGTTTTCTGGATATTCAAATGGATTTAATGACGATAAAACATTAACAAATAATATTTTACGATCTCAATATGCGGCTTATACTGGTACAGGACTTAATTTTTGCTATTTTGATACTATATTTACAGGTTGGGTTTTAGGATCAGGAACCGCCTTCACAAGTAATAATAGTTATAATAAATTTATTTTTGATGCATCTAATCATGATTTTACTGAAGTTAATAGGGGTACTGGGTATTATTATGATAGTGCGATATCTAGTGGAAGAAGTGGTGCATTTCTTACCGCTTTAAATGGGCAAGTAAGTGGCGCTAATTCTAAATTTAGAGATATAAGTGGTCTTGAATTGCAGATGACTGCTGGCTTATTAGATTCTGATATTTCTTTAACTAGTCCATCTCAAATTACTACTTTTGATATTAGCGGAATTGTCCAATATGAATATGGATGTGAAGCATTTATTGATCAAAGAGATATTAATTATTCTTTAGTTCAATTTGTAAAACAAGGATCTGTTTATAGGTTTCAAAGAAAATTAGCTGATGATCAAATATATAAGGTAATATCAATTAAAGAAGAAAACCCTAATGAATATTCATTAATTTGTACAAAATTTGATACAGGAAAATATGCGTTAATTGAAAATGATAAAAGTATCGAAAGCCAATCTAATACTTACAGCTATACTCTTACGCAAAAAATTGGAGATACTACTTATCAAGTATTAAGTCCTCCAACAATACAATCTTTAACTACTGGTATTGATCCAATTAATAGTCAATTTTATATTTCTGGACAATGGAAACCAGTATTAAATGCAAATGGTTATAATGTTAAATTATATCAACCTAATGGAGCTATACAAGAAGAAAATGTACCATCATCAATAACTGGTGCGAAATTTTATACGAATGGTATTGGAAATTATTCTTATAGAGTCAGTGCTTCTGGTTCCTATGCAAATGGCGAAATAAATCCTAATACTTATTTTAATTCTGATTATAGTATTTCTGGTTTATTTTTAATATATGATGGATCATTATTGAATTATGATCGACCATTCTTATCAGCAGTAACAATTTTATAAAATGCAATCTCCCTCTTATTACGCCACATATAGCAATAACCCTATTTATGAATTTGATCCAATATTTAATTTAAATACTGGAGATTTATCTACTACGGCGACTGGTTATGCTGTTCATAGATCAAAAGATTTAATATTTGTTTTTAATGTAACTGATAGACAATTAAATACTTTAACTTCAACTCAAGCTTTAATTGAAAATCCATTTGTAGAAAGTGTTGATATTGATATATTAGATATTTCGGGAAATATAATATCTGGAAATTATGTTACAGGATCATTTGATAATAGTTTTGTTTTTACTGAGGCGCAAAATACTGGTGTATTTGGACAATATAATTCAAATTTTGGAATAGGAGTTTCAACTATCGGTTTAAACGCAAGTATTCATTCAAGTGAATATTATGTTTACTCAAATCCTTTGGAGATTGAAAGCATTTCTATTATCGATGGTACTGGATCATGGTTAAATAATAATCCAATTCAATATCAATCTTATGTTCCATATACTACTTCTGGAACATCAATCAATGGTCAATTAGTGAAAAATAATGCTTTATATCTGAGTGGCTATCAAGATATAGTGAGTGGTTATAACGCCAATATCTCTGGATCTGTGCCGTTTGCATTTTTGACTGGTGAGTCTTTAAAGATTGATTGGGGCGACTCTCAGATTCAAACAATATTTCAACAAACAGGCGCAAGTGGTTATTCTGGAATTTCAGGTATAACTACTACAGAGACTTATACTGGTGATTTGTTACTTACTACCCTAGTTACTCCTACAGGTCTTAATGGGCAATCATATAGATTCATAACTGGCTATAATTATCCAACTGGAGTAACTGGTATTTATGATGTAAAATTTTACTATAGTGGAATAGGTAGTACTGGTAATGAATTAATCAAAACAATTCAATATAGAATACCCGATGAATTAAAACCACAAGGAAAACCTCAAATTGGCTCCAATTTAACTGGAAGAATTCAATTTGATATTCAATTTGAAAATGACCCTTACTATACTACTTCTGATAAATTTGAAATTTATACTTCTACTGGAACTGGAGTTCCAATCTCTAGTGGAAATTTAAGTAAAGTTGTACCAATTCTTACAAACATTAAAAATTATTCATTTTACTTAGATACTAATGGCTTCAATTCCAATACTAATTATTGGTTTAATATAGTTCCATATGGACAAATTAATAGTGGGTATGGTTGGGAAATTGGACCTTATTTTATTTATAGTCCACCTGTAGCTAAAACAAATATTGCATCAGAATCTTTTACATTAACAAATGGGAATGCTCAAGTCAATCTTGATTTTATTACAGGAACAGTACCTACTACTGCATCAACAGTAATTGATACACTTTTGAAAGGATCGGGTTATAGCTATGAGTATTTGGCGCAATTTAAAGATCAATCTGGTTGTTACTGTTCTTCCAAATTATTCATTGTAGATAATACTTCTGGATTAGATATTACTAGAACTGGTTTATCGTTTTCTGAATATGCCATTAGTGATGACTCCTTTGTTAATTATTCTATAAGCGGAGATTCTACTAATATATATTTAAATGCTCAGTTAAACAGCCCAACTGGTTACTATAAGCTTTATAAAACATCTATCTGATAAACATTGAAGTCTGGATTATTGTCTTTTTTGAAATCATTTTTATAAATAGATAGGATTACTTTTTGAGTAGTTCCATCTTTTAATTTAATTTCTATGTTTCCAGATAGATATTGTTTGTTGGCTTTAGTTTTTTTAATCCAGAAAGCGCCAATTTTTTTATTACTCCAATTATTGTTTTCCATTTAATGTCTCTCTAGACATCTCAATAAACATTGCTTTACTATCTTGCGGAACTTTATTAAATTGCTTCTTCAATCTACGATAAACTCTTCTAGAGATAGGATTATCCAATGATCCAACGATTTGCCTTAATTTTTTTACTTGTTTTTTATTCATAATTTTGCGATAAATGTTTCTACATCTTTGACGAATCCCATCTTTTCATAGAATTTCATTACCCCATGAGAATGTGGATGCTTCATTACTCGACACATTGTAATGTATTTAAACCTTTGTTGTCGAGCAAAATCCGTAGCTTCTTTAAATAATTTATGACCCATTTTGGGATTCTTAGATAACCAAAGATATTCAGCAAAAATTCTTTCATTAAATTTTGCACTCTTCTCATTAAAGAACATAATTACTGCATCATAATTTTCACCATTATGATTAGCCCAAACATACATGTCCCACGCTAAGATATGCTTATTGCCAAAAGAATTAATTATTGTTTCTTTATTATGATTTAAAAAATAATGACCTTGGTTCTCGTTTTCAAATTCAAAAAGACTATCAATGTCTTCAATAACTTTTTTAAATTCTTCAGGATCTAAGATTCTCTTTATCATTTTTTGATAATCAATGGTAGAAGAATTCTAGCTTCTTTTGCTGGAATATCTTCAAAGTTTTTCCAGTCTTTGATTCCTTCGTAGCGATACTTTTCTGATGCCCACAACTCTCTTAGAAGCTCTTTAAATCCATCGAAGTCAGCAATACCGCATTTCTCACGCGCAGTCTTTTCAAGGATACCTGTGGGAGTTACTGGGATGATATTGGTATCATATCCAGAAGACTCTACTGATGCGCTAAATGAATTTTTTGATTTATCAATTTCATCTGCTCCAACGATATGAATGTTTAGGAAATTACGAACACAACGAACAAATGCTCTATTGCAAGCAATAGTCTCGAGGAATTTTGCACAGAAATCATCTGTATTAGCGAGTGTGGCATTAGCTACATCTTCGTAAACTACAGTAGCATAGTCGTAGCCATTAACATGTTCATAATTACTAATCCAAGCAATCTTACACTTTGCTACAACATAATTTTCATTAACATGTTTAACATCATATACAACAGAATGAAACCCACGCAGTTTGGCAAGCTCTTTAATACCGCCAAGCATAATAAGAAGTTGATTATCCTTTAATCCTTCGATAGAAGATGGCATTTCTTTCTTGCGAATATCAAACCATCCCTTATTTGGATAAAGGAATTCATCCTTAATCATTTTACGCCAATTGATTGATCCATCATCATTAAAATGATAGTCTACGTTTTCAACTAAGCCCCATTCATTTCTCTTATAAAGTTGATGAAATGGTGGTGTTGAAGTTTTTGGCGTTTCGCTATTTTCTTGAATTTCTTCTGGTTGTTTTTTAGTTCTGCTCATAAATGTAAAAATGATCTTGTTCTTCCCAATACTCAGGAGTATCCAATACATTCATACCAATGTCAACACTTTTTTGTTTAGCTTTCCAATGAGCAACACTAGGATACTCAATACCGTTTTCAAAAACTCTTTTACCAGAAAGAAACATATTTGTTAGTAAAACGTTTTCTGGCTTTGAGTCTTTTTTGTCATAAAGATTCACAGAATGTTCGAAATATTTATTTTTTAAATATGCCAAATCTTCTGATTTTTTTGTAATAAGTTGCAACTCAATTCCCCAAATTTTTAAAATTTCAAAATATCTTTCGGGTATTTCTCCAGAATCTTTATCAATGAATAAAGAAATCTTTTTGATGTTATGTCGGATACTTTCGAGACCAGCGGGTTGAATTAGCCTATCTGTAATAATAGATACTTGATAGTTATGACAATACTGCAAAAATGCTGATTCATTATATCCTTGATCTAATCTTAAAAACAATAATTCATTTTTATTAATACTAATTGGCGCAAAGGATGTTGGAATAACTTCTGTTATAGAGAAATTAAATAGCTCACCAACTTTAATGGTCTTAAAACTTAATCTTTTGTTAATTTTTAATAAATCAATAATGGATTGAGCAATTTTTTCAGGCTTAATTTTATTAATTTCTGATTTAGGATCTTGTAAATTTAAACAAGGTTTAATATCCCAAGGAGCAGCAAGATCTTTCTTTTTGTCACTTTTAGACCAATAGCCATTACTGATATTGGGGTAGGTGTTTCCAAATAAATTAACTAATGGAATGTTTTTGCTACTAATGTAATGAGAATATACATTGTCCACGCCAACATGAAGCGATGATTTGGATAAGATAGATGCATATTGCTTAAAGGATAATCCTCCTAAAATTTTATTAGCTCCTTCAATAGCATTATTTTGACAATCAATTTGAATAACTTTAATTTTTTGTTCGTGTAAAATTGGAGCAAGTAAATTAAAGACTAATGAATAGTATTTATAACTTTTAGATTGAATCTTGTCCTCACAATAAATAGTAATATATCTATCTTCTGGAATGGGGAAATAATGTTCCGCAATAATTGGTTTAGAAATTAAAACTCCTAAATTTTTAGCATACTCTTCTAAGATGTGTGACATATTATTCTGATAGTGAAAATTGATGTTTATTTACTCCATTATGCAAATAACAAATATTTTTCTGGGTCGTAGTATGTGGATAAAAAGCCATTTCAAAATAACCTTTATGATCTCCACCGCCTTCTAATGCCATAGTATTTTCTAATGATTCTGAATATTCCAAGCATTTATGAATATAAGGGTTATCTTCAATGTAATCAAAATATTCTTTGCGGGTAAATATATAGATATTATAACTAGGATATTGCTTTTTTAAATTCTTCATCAAAGAATTAATTAATAAAACATCTGTATCGGATTGAGGTATGACAACAGCAATTCTTTTGCCTTCGTCTTTTTCATTAAATAAAGAACCAAAATCAACTTTAATATTTTTAGCATTTAATTTTTTGGATATGTTTCTAAAATGTTCGATGATTTGCTCTGGAGTCATTTCTTTATTGTTTATTTTACTAATCCAATATTTAAATGCTGTAGAGTTTTCGTCAATATTTTCATTGGCGAAATTTTTATGTAAATCAATAATAAATTCCGAAGGATTCATTTGCCCCTTTGGGGTATATGCTTCGTTGAAAGTTACTTTATCATCATCATAATCGTAATTAACTTGCGGCATATTATCAATAAGATCTTCAAGTTGTCTACCGATGACTTCTATGGAGAAATTATCAATTGCCCATTGACGAGATTTTTGTTCTAAATATTTTTTTCGAACTTTATCCATATGGTAGACATCAGAAATTTTACATGCAATATCAACAGAATCTGTAGATGCTTTAATAAATTGAGTTCCTGGCTCTCTATATTCACTCCACTCCAAAGGTATTCCACCACTTTCAATAGAGCAATTATCTTCTCCACAAGAATAATCTGTGACCAAAGTAATAAGTTCGGTTAATTTGGCTTCTTGAATAGGGATCTCTTGTCCACCGCTGGTAAATGGATGACAATATACATCCATTAAATTATAGATTTCATTCAATTGTTTTTCTGAAACACCTTGGGTAACATTTGTAGTATTGACTGTTTTTTCAGATCCACAGTGTTTGCAATTTTGTTCTTGTCCAGTGAATGGTCTCACTTCATACGAATTACATTTTGAACAAAAATAAGTAGTCAACACATCAGAAAAGTCTATTTCTTTTTCGCGTAAAAAATCTGGTATATTCCATCCTTCAGCCCAGTGAGTATGCAAAAGAAGTTTCGCTTTTGATTCAGGATGTGTATTTTTAAATTGTTTAAATCCTTCTAGAAGATTTGGGACAGATTTCCTCAATTGATTTCTAAATACGAAACCAATGACGAATGAATCTTGATCAATATTGTTTTTTTGTCTTAATTTCAATCTATCTTCATCAGAAAAACGAAAGAAATTTTTAGTATCCAATGATCCTCTTAAAGTTTTGATATGGTTATAACCAAGTTTTACAAAAGCTTTTTCTGCAAATGAGGCCCAAACAAAATAGTTTTTAATCTTTGGGGCAAAATCAATTGCTTGCTGAAGAATTGGCAAACTATCTAGCGTAGTCCATACCATACAATTAACTTTATTCCACCATGCTTTTTTATCGAACTCGTTAAATGCCCAGATGTCTTCGATACCGATATATACATCTGGCTTAACTTTCTTAATGATATCGTCAATGACAATACTGCCATATCCCGCTGCTCTCTGTTGCTCTTGATTAAGTGAGTGGAAAACTTGTGGAGACGGCAAAGTGCCATAGCATTCCCAAGGAACTGTTTTTGTAATTGGGTCTTGGAATCCAATTCCATTCGCAGCTTCTACAATATTATATTTTCCCGTAGAAAACAAATAACGTAAAATATTCTTTTTGTTTTTTCCAAAACCAGTAAAGGCTTTGCAGAAATTAGAATGAATTAATACCGTTTTTTTATTTGTCATTTGCTGATTGTCTTGCATAGTAAATTTCATTTAAGGCAAATTTAAAAAATTGGCAAAGCGCATATGCTTCTGACATCTCTACTCCCATGCCAAATTTGTTAGCAGAGTTTCTAATGATAGAAAATGAAAAAGCCTTTTGACCATTTTTCTTTGTATAAGGCTTAAAAGAGATTGCCGTTTTGTTTTCTTCGTATGTATGGAAGGCTGAAAATTCTGTATACTGCTCAATAGCATAAATGAATCCGCCTAATTCATTCTCATTTAATTTAAGAGAAATAGACTTCTCTGGATTTTTAGAATTCTCAGAAAAGGAACCATTCTTGGTTTTTTCATCCCAAGAGAATTGTTGAATAGCTGTAATAAAAATAGATGGCTCTTTATTTTTAGTCCCAGTTCCCAACTGGAATCCAAAGGCGGCTCCAGTATTACTGGAATTAGGCTTGTATAATTTCATGAAATATTATATCAAAACAAATAAAAAAATCAACTAGGCTTTTGAATTTAAAATTGGCTCAGTAAGTGTTTTTAAAATGAAATCTTTATTGTTTTGAAAATGAGAGATACTCATATATTTATCGTATGACTGGGAAAATTTATCAGATATTTCAACAATTTTATCAACTCTATGGGAACTATACAAATAAACTTCTTTGAGATAATTCATCATTAAATGAATAGCTTTTCTAATTAATACAATTTCATAAGATTTTTTATAAAGCTTGATAGTGTCTCTATTGAATTCAATTTGCATATTGAAACAAAATCTTTCCAATAGATTTAATTCCATATTTTCTGGAATACCAAGCTCTATTATGATTTCATTTAAATCGAGAAAGCAATGCGAGCTATAGCAATTTTCGAAATTAATAAATTTAAATAAACCATTTTTAGATATAATATTTTTCATATTAAGATCTCCATGACATATGAATTTTTTTTCAGAAAACACATTGTCATATGAAAGCATTAATTGGTTTTGCATATCCATCATAATTTGTTTAATAAGATTAAAATCAGTATAGTTTTTAATTCCCTCTAAAGCATCTTCAGTTAAAGTGTTTTCTAAATCAGCCATATTGAAACAGTCTGATAAATGATCTTTATAAGAAATAGTTGATACTTTTGAATCTTGCATTAAAGAATAGGTATAACAAAAACTATCAAAATTATCTAAAAAATAAGATCTTCCCAATTCATTTAATGATTCAGCATTTTCATATGAAGTTATCATGTATCTTAATGGATCTCCAATTTTTACAACTCCATCTTTAATGTACTGCGGCCTAATCAAAGGATTGATATTTGCTAAAACTTTGCATTCATTAATTATTTTTTTACAATTTTCGTCTAAAGATATTTTAATACAATAACTTAAATTTTTATAAACATATTTAAATACATCATAATCTTCGGTAGTTGATATAAACTCTATATTCTCAGCAAAAACTGGTTCATCCAACGATCTTAATAATGTTTGAACTAATTCTATTTCGCTATCGTCTTCTGCCATATGCATTGGGATAACGTAAGCTTTATTTTGAAATAAATTGGAAAGTAACATTAATAAATGATATAAAAAAAGACCCTATTTTTCAATAGGGTCTTTTCATGATTATAAGCTATCTATAATTAGTAAGCCTCGCCAAGGGTTTGGCCAGCGATATGGACACCGATGATACTTGACTTAGCCAACTTACGATTCACACGCGAATTGCGATCATAGATCATAACATATGCTGGGGTTTCGCTTTGAAACTGAGCATTAATAGCTGGGCGATTAGTGGTATAAAGACCAAAAAAACGTCCCTTACTTGTGCGAATTGCTTCAATCAACTTACTTTGCTTGTTTGTGTTTCTCATATATTAATAGATTAGCCGATATTGATGGCATTGTCAACAATTTTTATAGAAATCTGTGATTTTTTTGGATTTTGGATGATAAATTTGGAGATTGGGATCTGCAATTTATTGCGAATAATATCCTTGATGCTTCGGGCGTGAAGTTTTTCCGTTTTTAATGAATTTAAAATAAACTCTGCAATTGCTTTATTAAAAGCAATTTTAATATTTTGCTGTTTAAGTTTGTTTTGGATATTGGAGATTTCGAAATTGATGATTGATTCAAATTCTTTGTCGCCAAGCTCATTGAAAACTAAAATATTATTGAGTCTTGCAACGAATTCTGGCTTTAGATATTTTTTAACAGAATCTTTGTAGATTTCTTGAGCGGGAGGAGAGTCATTGATGAATCCCATCGACACCGCCTGTTTCTTATCATGTCCAACATTGCTAGTCAATATGACAATAGATTTGGTGAAAGAAATTTTGTTGTTTAAATTATCATTGACGTATCCTTCGTCCAATAAATGAAGCAATAAATTAAGGATCTCAGGATCACATTTCTCCACCTCGTCGAAGAGAACTACGCAGTTGGGATTGTTCCTCACAAATTCAGTTAGAAGCCCTCCTTGGTCAAATCCTACATAGCCAGCATTAGCCCCAATCAATTTACTAATACCAGTTTTCTCTTGATACTCGCTCATATTGATTTGAATAAATGCTTTTTCATTTCCATAGAAATGTTTGGCGATTTTTTTAGCAGTATGAGTTTTACCAACGCTAGTTGGTCCCACGAAGAATAAACTAGCTAGAGGTTTGTTTTCATCATTTAGCCCAACTTTGGCGCAAGATAGAATATCTGTAATTTCTTCAATATTTTTTGATTGCCCAAAAACTTCTTTTTCTAAATTGTTTTGGAAGGATGAGAATTCATTATTATTCACTGCGATTGAACTTTCAGATAAACCTGTTTTTTCCGAAATAACTTTAATGACATCAGATAGTTTAATTTTAAATCTTTTGTTCTGCATTATTTCATTGAACTTTCTGACTGAGAATACATACTGCATCAAAAGGTCTTGACAATATTGTTGCTCATCTAAATCATCTTCGACATTGGGATCACTCAATCTTTCAACTAAATACTTTTGTAGATTTTTGACATCTTCGGGAAGTTGAAGATTTTTAATCTTAACTTTAGAGCCAACAAGATCCATGATGTCAAAGGCTTTATCTGGAAAGTTTTTATGAGGGATATATTTATCACACAAATTGATAATCGTATCAATAACTTGCGGCGTGTAGCTGACATGATGGAACTCTTCATAATCTGCTACGCAATTTTTAATAATTTCTGCTGTTTGATCTTTTGAGGGGGCTTCAATTTTTACAGCATCAAACCTCCTCTTCATTGCTCCATCTTTTTCAAAATACTTTTTGTATTCAGCATTAGTGGTCGCTCCAATGCATTTAAAGTTTCCTCTAGCTAAGGCTGGTTTTAAAATATTTGCGGCATCCAATGATCCCTCAGAACTACCTGCACCCACAATGTTATGGATCTCATCAAAGAATAAAATAATATTATCTTGAGCTGATGCAGCTTCAATCAATTGCTTGAATCTTTCTTCAAACTCGCCTCTGTAACGAGTTCCAGCAATCATAGACGCAAGATCGACGCTATAGATATGAAGATCAAGAAGATTAGAAGGCACTTCTTGTGAGATAACTCTCTGAGTCAATCCTTCGACAATAGCTGTTTTACCAACTCCACCTTCACCAATAAGAATTGCGTTGCTCTTGATCTTTTTAGATAAGATTTCGACGACCTCATCAATTTCTTTGTCTCGACCTGAAATGAAATTGAATTTTCCCTCAATTGCTTCTTTATTTAAGAATGAGCAATAAAGCTCTAATGATTTGTTTTTTTTCTTTTCATTTAACTTCGCATGAATAACTTTTTCTTCTGAAGGTTTTTCGGTAGATTCTACTGGGGCATTTGAAAACGACTCAATATGATTCTTAACGACCTGCTTCAAATTATCAACATCAATTTTTTTAGAGGTTAAAAATTTACATAGCTTTTCAGAATTTTCTAGAATGGAGTAAAAGAGATGTTCAATTCCGATATAATCATGTTCGTGGATTTCAGATAGCTTTTGGGCATATGAAATAATTTGATTAGTTTCTTCGTGCCATGATTCGGTGGCAAAATCATTAATAAAATCTTTAGGATATTTTTTGAAATAGTTGACTAATAAATCTTTATAATCAATTGAAGTGATATCGACATCACTCATTTCCAGCATCATTGTAAGATCCTCTGACAGATTCTTTAAACAGCCATAACAGAGATGGGTATTATTGATTGTAGAGTGTGAGTTTTCAATAGCAAATTCTTTAGCATGTTTATAAGCTTTCTTTGCTCTTGGCGTTAAATTGAAATTATTAATACCCATCATATTTTTTACACTTATTTAAGTTGTGAGAGTTTCATGTAGATTTTTTGTTCTAGAATATTGATTTTATCAATAAAGATAATGTCATCACCCTTTGTGCCAGAGATGATAACCATATCGCCTTTGACAGGAAGCTTTTTACCAGAGTTTATGTACTCAGTCAATCTTTCTTTATTCGCACTATCCATAAATAGCCCTGAGACGCTTCCAAGTTCGTCCTGCAAGTCAAGTCTAGCATATTTGTTTCCGCTTGCGCTGGTGCGTTTTGTGATATCAGAAACAGTACCTACGAACTTAATTTGACCTCTAGGTTCGCCCTGTCTGATTTCTAGAGAAGAAATTAATCCGCTACCTTCTTGATCTTTAAAGATCTGACGAATATTATAAGAATAACTATAGCCCAAAAGTTCTGTTTCAAAAAACCAGTTAGCAAATTTAACATGCTTCTTATTCATTTCATAAATATTCTTGTATGGATCGTACTTCTTCTTAAAAGTTTCAAATCTTTTAGCAGTGAATAGTGGCTTGTTATCATCCGCTGGCAAAGCATTGACATGGTAGTCATGAATGCATTTTAAAATATCAAAATTATATTTTGGGCCAAGCTCAATAATATTTCTCTTTTCGCGGTCACTGAGAACATTAAATGTCTGAGCCTCTAATACTAGTCTACAACGATCTTTGATCGCAAATGAATCCAAAAGACCTGCTTGAATCAATCCAGAAAAACAACCAATGTTAAGACCCGCTTGTTTGGCAGATGAAAATGCCTCGTATTTGTTTGCAAATGATTCTTCTCTAAACTCCAATAAACATTCTAAGGATTTATCTGACACGCCTTT
>Ga0214921_10005008_pt1 | contig 19027 bp, 12 predicted proteins | sample LL1505_MetaG_FD_177992 | JGI IMG/M metagenome (GOLD analysis project Ga0214921, IMG submission 177992) | Freshwater microbial communities from Lake Lanier, Atlanta, Georgia, United States - LL-1505 | ecosystem: Environmental > Aquatic > Freshwater > Lake | place: USA: Georgia | collected... | reverse complement strand
AGATAAAGCTTGGGTCAACTTTTCAGTGTAAGATTTTATGTGTTGATGCATATTAGAGAGTTGTTTCTATCTTTGACACATCCTTTGGTTTGAGAGTTCATCTAAAGCACGGCTCCGAAGTTTAATCCAATATGTGCTCAATCTTAGTGGCGGCAAATTCAAGCATAGCAGGTGTCAGCGCGGGTTGAACCCAGATCCATAACCTATTGTTTATAACATTGTCAGTATTTGTAAAATCATCACTCATACGGTAGTTTGCACCAATCATGTAGGTCACCGTCATTTATCTGACGCCTCTTTTGTCACGTTCAGAACATACCAAGCCATTGCAACATTCAGCCCCTCGCCTATGCGGTGGGTGGGGAGGTAGCCCAAAAAGTTGGTGGCTTTGCTGATGTCGGCCAGTGAGTGGCGCACATCGCCAGCGCGGAAATCGCGATACACGGGTTGCACACCTTGCAGATACGGATAATTGGGTAACAAATTTAAGTTAAGTTGCTCATACAACTGGTTGAGCGTGGTGCGGTCGCCCACTGCAATGTTGTAAACCTGATTAACAGTTTGTGCGTCTTGGGCGCATGCGGCTAGCAAATTAGCTTGCACGACATTTGCAACGTAGCAAAAATCGCGGCTGGTTTCGCCGTCCCCATTGATGTAAACATCTTGTCCCTTGATCATACTGGCTATCCACTTAGGTATAACAGCTGCATATGCACCATTCGGGTCTTGGCGAGGACCAAAAACATTGAAATAACGCAGTCCCACACTTTCTAAGCCGTAGGTTTTTCCGAACATATTTGCATAGAGCTCGTTCACGTATTTAGTGACTGCATAGGGGCTTAAAGGCTTGCCGATTTGATCTTCCAATTTAGGAAGACCTGGATGGTCGCCATAGGTGCTACTGCTGGCAGCGTATACAAAGCGTTTGACTTTGGCATCGCGTGCGGCAACCAGCATATTGAGAAAGCCAGTGACGTTGCTGGCGTTGGTGGTTATTGGGTCTTGCACGCTACGTGGCACGCTGCCTAACGCGGCCTGGTGTAGCACATAGTCAACACCGGAACAAGCATTTTGACAATCAGCTAGATTGCAAATATCTGCGTGCATGAATCTAAAATTTTGCCACTGCGCAGGGGTAACGATGCTTTGCACTTCATCGAGATTGCGCTTGTGTCCAGTAGCGAAGTTGTCTAGGCCCACTACTTTTTGGTTGAGTTGCAGCAAAGCTTCGAGCAAGTTGCTGCCTATGAAGCCGGCTACACCTGTAATGAGCCAATTGTGCTGCTTGGATCGCAGATGCAACTTTAGGGTTTCGTAGGCGTTCATAAACGCAAATCACTGCCCTCAACGGGTAGGATGTATTTCAAATCGTAGAGCACGTGTACTGGCTTCCCAAAGCTGCGTATAGTCTTCGCGTCCATGGTTTTGAATTGATGGTGGGAAACTGCTATGACGATCGCATCGTAAACACCTTTGTCTAGGTTTTGGACGAGAGTGATGTCGTATTCGCGCAATGCTTGTAATGGGTCTGCCCATGGGTCAAACACATCGGTTTGGACGTTGTAATCTTTAAGTTCTTGAATGATATCCACCACACGGGTGTTGCGAAGGTCGGGGCAATTTTCTTTGAATGTGAGGCCCATGATGAGCACCCGGGCGCCGTCGACTTGCAAGCGACGGCGTGTCATTGCTTTGACCAATTGTGTGACCACATAGGCGCCCATGCTATCGTTAAGGCGACGACCAGCCAAGATGATTTCGGGGTGATATCCAATGGATTCGGCTTTGTGGGTTAAATAATAAGGATCCACGCCAATGCAGTGGCCACCAACTAAGCCTGGCCTAAATGGCAAAAAATTCCACTTACTGCCCGCGGCTTGAAGCACAGATTCGGTATCGATGCCCATTTTGTTGAAGATCAAAGCCAGCTCATTGATGAGTGCAATGTTGACATCGCGCTGAGTGTTTTCAATGACTTTGGCTGCTTCTGCCACTTTGATGCTGCTGGCTTTGTGAGTGCCGGCTGTGATGATTTCTCGATAGATTTGGTCTACAAGATCGGCTACTTCTGGTGTAGAACCAGAGGTGACTTTTTGGATGTTGGGCAAGCGATGAGTTTTGTCGCCAGGATTAATACGCTCGGGACTGTACCCGCAAAAAAATTCCTGATTGAACTTCAATCCACTGAACTTTTCTAGTACAGGCACGCAATCTTCTTCAGTGCACCCTGGGTATACCGTAGATTCGTAAATAACGATGTCACCTGCTTTAAGGACCCTACCTACGGTTTCGCTAGCCTTGATCAGCGGCCCAAGGTCCGGGCGTTTATACCTGTCAATAGGTGTGGGCACCGTAACAATGAAGCAATTGCAAGACCTAAGGTCATCTGAGTTCGTACTAAAACTCAGGTGTGTAGCCTCTTGCAGCTCTTCAGGCTCAGTCTCCTTAGTAGCATCGCAGCCTTCTTTGAGTTGAGCTATTCGTTTGAGATTGATATCAAACCCAAGCACTGAACGGGTTTTGCCAAATTCAACAGCTAAAGGTAGCCCAACGTAACCTAAGCCAACAATAGCAATTTTTAGATCAGACAAGTCTGGTAGTGGGTTCATGTATTGCTCGGCACATGGTCTTGGTCTTGGACTCGGTCAGTTGATATTTCTAACTGCAAATGCTTAATTTCTGCCTTGAGTGCCTCGTATTCTTCCAACTTGCGCTTCAAAAATCTGCCTGTTAGCAACGCCTTTTCCGAAATTCCGCTCGGCGTTAAAAGATAGGTATAGCCGAACTTATTTTGGTTTTGGCTGAAGTTGTGAATTTTGACCAAGCCTTTTTCAATCAGCGCGTTCAGACAATAGTTAATTCCACCGAAACTGATACCTAAAGATTTGGCCATCTCACGTTGAGACATATGAGGATTTTCGTACAGAAGTTGCATCAACCTGAAGTTGGTGTCCTCTTGTAATTTGGCACGGCGACTAGTCATTTGTAAATGGATGGTATTGAATTGAAATTGGTTGAATTAAAACAATTACAAGATCGCTACCGCAATGCCAACTGAATAATAGGGCATCAAATGATCTAATTAGATCAAATGTAATGCATTTTTGGAACAATAAGTAAGTTAGGCTTAAATATTCAGCAGATATTTATCTGAGTCGCATTAAGGCAGGCGTATTGAAACGAACAAGTCGCAAGTAAAGCCAGTTGTACATGGCTAAGTAAATCAACATAAGCAGCAGTTGCACCTTGGTGCTATCAGCAAAGATGCAGGCCAGAGCGGCAAAGATAGCAGCAGGAAACCAAAAGAACAAGGCCACTTTGGCGTTGAAGGAATTTAATTGTTTGGTTGTGTGTGTCAACGCAGGATTAAATAGGATGCGCCTGTAGACCAAGGTATGGAGGTGCAGTGCGTCTGGCTGATTCACTGGAAGGTTTCTTATTACATTTCGTCTGTACATCGAAAATAAAGTCTCTATCAGCGGCAGCAAGCCCGCCACAACTGGTGCCATAGGCGAAATTTGAGGGTTTCGCATAGCCAGCAAAATACCCAACTCCACAACCCAAAAACCAATCAGATACGCGCCAGCGTCCCCCAAAAAAATAGCACCCTTTGGCCAATTAAAAACAAAAAATCCAAGCACTACAGCCAAACTGGTAAGGCACATTTGCAACAATAACGTATCTCCTACCTTACAAGCCATGAAAGCCAAGCCACTCAGAGCAATAATAGCCAAGCCGCAAGCCAGCCCATGAAAACCATCAACAATATTCAGGGAGTGTGTAAAGCCTGCCACCACCAAAAGCGTGACGCACAGCGGTGCCCCAGGAATACTGAGCAGCAAGTCGATGGGCCAAACATCGGTTCTATTTACACTGACACTCAAAGTACCAAACAACCACGCTGCAGACAATGCAGCCATGACCAGACGCAGTGTAGGTCCAACCTTGCCCGTTAAGTCTTCAGTAAGGCCAGCCAACCAAACGGGGATGGCGGCAAGTAAAAACCAAAAAGAATAATGATGAAATTCTGCAACTTCAGATATAGCAATTACTGAGGAAGCAAGCCCTAAAAAAATAGCGATACCGCCCAATCTAGATGTAGGGTTGACGTGAAACTTTTGCACTCCCTGAGCACTGTCGTGGCCAATACTCAGTATTTTGCTTAAATTACAGACTAGCCATGTTGTAACGACTGTCACTGCAAAGCCAAGCAACAATGGCTCCATGTTGACATGTTTCAAAGCATCAGAGTGTAGAAAGCTAAGCATGAGTGAGCAGCAACCTTCGGTTGATCAGTACCTTAGGCAAATCCCCACGCTCGTTTGAGTTGACTCCAACGCTGCACGCCCTCAGGCGTTGATCGAATTTTACGCATTAAAGCGCGAAAAGTAGCCAGTACGATGGCAATGATAAAACCAGTCAAAGTGTAAGCAAGAACCAACTTTTTGCGCTCTGGCTTGGCCCTAACGTCTGGTGCCCTTGCTTCGTCCACCACTTGAACAGCTGGGCCTTCTTTGGCTTCGTCTACCTTGGCAAGCTCTAGCTGTTTTACATACCCATCAAGCAAGGCTTCTTGAATTTTGAGTGTATTGTAGGCTTGAGTGGCCTTTTGAACGAAGGTACTTTTCGTACTTTCGGCTACTTGCCCTGAATTCTTTGGTTCACCGGTTTTAGGTTCTGTTTTGCTCAGTTCGTATCTGGCCATTTGGGCGCGAAGTGCAGAGATTTCTAATGACAGGCGCTTGATCTCAGGATTTTGGGCAGTAGCAAACCTACTCAGCACTTGAAGCTGCAACTCTTTGGCCGCAATTTGGCCAGGTAATGTTCCAGCCTCTGACAACAATGAAGCCACTTCTAAGCCTGAGCTTTTTTGGGCTTGTTTATAGTCCAACTCAAGCTGAGGTATTTTGGTCTGAGTTTTGACAATCTGCTGTTCATAGTAAGCACGCCTTTGCTGAGCCTCGGTGACCGCAAGTCGGCTTAAGATGGCGTTGAGTTCTTTGACGTGAGCGTTGGCTAACTGAGCCGCAAATTCGGGATCTTTGTCTTGCGAATCGATCAGTATCAGCCCAGATTTTTTATCAGCCAAAACTGTCACATTCAAATTAAGTGCCTGTCTAGCCTCTAAAGTATTCCTAGCGTCATAGCGCTCTTTAAGTTTGAACTTTTCAATCAGCGCAGTCTGAACCGACTGGCTGCGCATGAGAGCAATGTACATTTCGTCTGAGCTCTTGATTCCAGCAGCAATGTTTGAAATTTGGCCCAAACCAGCAAGCCCAGCCAAACTACCTAGGCTTGCCAAACCACCACCCCCGCCACCTGACTGCTGAGAAGGCATGATAGTGGCTCTAGAAACATAAGTAGCAGGCGTAACCAAGCTAACCACCACGCCAGTTATAGCACCCAATAAAGTTACAACAATAAGGGTCCACTTTTCTTGACCCAGTGCAATCATCAGATCGAGCAGGTTGATGTCTGGCTCGCTATTTTCTTGAATGTGATTACTCATACATTTATCTTGATTTCACACTCACTGACGCAGTGTCTTGATGGCCGCAGCACCCAAGCCCAGTTGGTAGAGCACTTGAGTAAAGTCTTTGGCGTTTCGCACTGTCTGACTCCAGCCAGACTCGCGATCAAATTTCTCTGGCATCACAATGGTGTCACCAGGCAACACCTTAGCGCTAAGCACTTCATTGCCCCAATAACTCTGATTAGTCATGGCACTGCCATCGGCTCTGACCAAGATAGTGCCATTTACATCCGTAGAGCCACTAACGCCAGCCATATAAATATAGTCTTTAACGGTCAAGTCAGGACGATACACAATCGCCGACTCCGTATTAACAGATCCAAATATTTGCACGAAATCCGGTCTTGGAGGAATATGAATCTTGTCACCATTTTCCAAGCGAAGAGTTGGGAAGCTGTCAACTGTCACATTGAGTGAAGGCGAAATGCCAAGAGAAATTCTTCCCTCTGGCTTTAACATTCTGAATCTCTCAAGGGATTGTTTTTGGGCTTGCTGAACAGATTGCACCTTGGCCTGTAATGCAATAGGGTCTGCACTGGCGCCACCACTTTGAGAAATCTGTGCCACTGCAGCAGAAGACTCAGACTCCATCTTGCGTAGCAACTTTTCCATGTTCCTTTGCTGACTTTTCTTCACTTCTTCTCTGAACAAGCCAGTTGCATATAAATAGGCTTCTGGAGTTGTACCACCAGCTTTTTGAATCATCGATTTAAGATTGTCGCCAGGCTCAACTGGATAAATACCAGGCCTATTTACTTCCCCTTCAATACGAACGAAAGCCTTGAACCTTGAAGTAGGTATTTGAATGTCTTTGTTAGAAAAAACTGTGATCACATCTCCAGGCTCTAACAACAAATCGTCTTGACCCTTGGGACTGGAAAGCACGTTTCGCAAGCTAAAGGGTAACAATGTGTACTGCAGTGTTTCCCTGGAAAAACGCTCAACAACCGCATATTCAAGATTTACTTGCTCAGAAAGTTGCCCAACACGCTCAGCCAAACTTTCTTCTAGGATCAATGGCTTTCCCAATTGCGCAATTGCTACATCTCTGTCAGTCAACTCGCCAGGTTTATTGCTGTCTGGCACCTTGGCAGGGCTAGTTTCGTTTGTCTTTGGCATATTGCTCTGCAGCGGCAAGGACATGTTTTGTTGATTTTTTTCTAGCCCATTTGAGCTCTTTTCAAGCAACACCCTCTCTGTTGCAAGATCAGTCGGAACACGAGCCCGGCCCCGGGCAGTTCTTTCTTGCTCGAAATTATCAAAAAGTACTTCATTTTGACGACGCACAGTATCAGACGTCACCAGTAATGACTTCTTTGTAATGACATCAGATACTCGAATACCCTGCTTCCAACCGATGCGCCCTTGCTGAGAAACTGCGCCTCTTAACGTAATGGCATTAGAGAGTTCGGGCACCAATGCCATTACTGTCAGTACATCTCCATTTTTGGCCTGGGTTTGTAGACCGCCGCCGCTCAAGTCGATTTCCTGAACACTTCTTGGTAGATCGAGGCCTGGTTGAACTCTGTCTAAAGTTGCCCTTCGAGGGTCAGCAGTTACAGGCAAACCACCGGCCAAAGTTACAAAGTAATCAAGGGGGTCATTGTTGCCTCTTAATTCATAAATCGAAGGCGTATTTACTTTACCAATAAGCGCCATATAACCGGTTGCCCTAGGGTAAAACAAGACATCACCGTCTTGAAGTTTGATGTCCTGAGATTTATCGCCCTTGCCCAAAAAACTGTAAAGATCAAACTCAGCAACGCTTTTGCCCTGGCGCATCAATTGGAGGCCCCTAAGAGAGCCAGATGCATTAGGGCCACCACTGGCAAATAAAGCAGAGGTTAAAGTTGATTGCCCAGTAAGGGAGTAGCTTCCAGGATTACGCGCTTGGCCCACTACAAAAATCGTAATCTTTCGAAGTTTTCCTAAAGATACGCTTACTTCAATGTCTTTGTAAAATTTGCTGAAATACGACTTGACGACTGCATCAAGGTGCCCTGCCTTAACGCCTGCCAATTTCAAAGTACCCAACTTTGGAAACGAAATAGAGCCTTGCCTGTCAACTGTCACCGTTGTTTCAGCACTTGTAGAGCCCCAAACTCTAATTAGCAACTGATCTCCAGCGCCAAGCACGTAATCGTCAGACACTGGAGAGCGAGAAAATTGGCCATTGTTGTTGTTGAGGTTTTCGAAAAATTCTGAGCCATACAAAGGCAAAGCCTGCCCCGTCGTTTGGAGGACATACTTTTGGAACTCATTTGGCAAGAGGGGGACTGATTTTTTTTGTTTTTTCTCTTCTTGGGCTACTTCTGCCTCGTCTTGCAAATTATTTGCGGGCAGTGTGATGGCCAAAACACCTGGTAATCCAAGCCCCCCTCCAAGGCTAGAGTTTGCTGAAGCCCCGCCCTGCAATCCAGAAATGCCTTTTAGGACATTCAGGTCAGCAGCAGAAATGCTCTGAGCATAGGATAAAGGAGCAAGGAACACGGCACAAAAAATAAGCGTCAAACTGGACAAAACACGCCGCATTTTCTGTAACGGATGCTGGGGTTTAGAGTGCAAATTTTTCATACTAGTAATAATAATTCAGGAGGCATCTACGGCCTCCAACCGATCGTCAATTATCGCACTTTAATTTGCGACAATTTCAAACAATACGTCCTTAAAATGTCCAATATACGAATCAAATAAGCACCGGTAGATTCATAATAACTATCTAATCCTCTGCAATCGAATATAGGCTGGACAGAGTCATAACCTATTTGTCCAGTCATCTGCCTTTGACTTTAGTAAGTCTTTTCGTTTCAAAACTCGTTCATCAAGTCAAAATCCCAATACTGGACGACAAGCACCCTAATGCTGCTAAACGGTTTTCAAGATACCGATCTTTAACAACCAAACTAATGACCTGAAAATATGTCCCTTTCGATGGGCCTCAAAGTTTTCAGCAACCCATTTAGCAGTCAAAGTGCCATTGGCAGTCAATTTAAGCACCTTGTAGATTTCCTCGTCTGAGGGCAGCACAGCTTTTGCAAAGTTGACCATGGCCAGCGACTTTAAAAGATGAAATTTTTCAATTGACTTTTCAAGATCCTTTTCCACATGAACCAATAGGGTTGAGTCCTGAAGAGTCTGTGTTGGGTATTGGGCAAAGGCGTAAAAGGGGTCCATTCGAGATGGGCAGGTCTCCAACCTTTGAATTAGCGAGGGAAACGGTGAATTGTTCTTTTGTGATTCGATGCGGATTCGGCGCTGCTCATCCCAAAGCGATTCGTATTGCTTGATTACTCTTGACCAGTCAAAAGTGTTTTGCGCTCTGAGACGCGCGTTTTGCGACATCTCTTGGCGCAAAGCTGGAGATTCAATCAGCTTGATGAAAGCTTGAGCTGCTGCATCGATGTCTACCGATACAAAGCTACAGGCATGGCCACAATACATGTCATAGCTATCAATGTCCAACGCGTGCCTGCTGGCCAAGACTATTCCAAGCCCTGGACCTGGCATGCAGGTAGGAATTCTGAAACCATCCTCCAGGTGCCGAACTGTGTCTTTGTAGCCATCCCAGTCTGAAACCACAACTGGAAGGCCTGCTGCCATTGCTTCAATGGGCGTAATTCCAAAGGACTCCTGAATATTGTCAGACAAAGAGCAAAATACGTCTGCACTTGACCATGCTTGAACTCTGGATGAAGCCTCTCGCCCGTCAAGCGTGATGACCCGAACACTGGGGCAAATGCGCTGGGCCGCTTCTTTGTAGGCCTTTTGAATAAAATCATTGGCATGCCAGCCGCACTCTACAAGAACGACTTTCTTACCCATTGGCGCAACGGCTTGTGCTGTCCTTTCTAGAGCGCTATACATTGCCAACGGGTGAGCCTTGGCATGAAATGAGAGTCGCCCCATGTAGAGGACTACCAGTGTATTGTCATCGGTACCAATTTCTTTTCTAGCCTTGCTTTTTTGAGCATCAGAAAAAATAAATTCTTCTGTATGAATTCCCAGGGGTATGACAGGCATCAGGGGCAGCACCAGTTTCGTGATTCCCAATCGATCCCGCAAAGAATTGACTTGTGCCTGCAACACGCGCTGGATATTGTCTTTTACAGCAGTACTTGTGCAGATGAGCGCGTCCCAAGGCTGAACTGGCGACGTAATCAGTTCAGCCAAGGAGTCCATGGCGCCATGCGAAGAAGTGGTGTGCGAGATGCCGCATAAACTCCAGGCTGCGTGTGGATTTGCAATTTGCCCCTGAGCAGCAATTGACCTTTGACGCGCATAAATTCCAATTCCTGGGCCCGGGTAGTAGACATTGCCAAATCGCTCAAGGCCTCCTAAATTGTGCTTCTCTAAAATGGAGACAGGTTCTTGCCTGCCGTTTTTCCTAACAGCTTGGAAAAATTGCTCACCGTGCTCAGTTTTTTGCACTTGAGCGCAAAATTCAGATGCGGTACTGTGCCTCAGAAAACCTTTTAAAAAAGACTCTCCGGCAGCGTTTCTCCCCATCAGTTTGGGGCCTTCCGTGGAATAAGCCTCAGGGTGATAGTAGATAACAGCAGACATTGGGTACACCTGATTTGACCAAAACCATGGGATTAAAGCATTAGTTATCATCTTAACGATAATTACTTCTAATATTTATGGTGTCTCAATGTGACCATAAATTAAGTCCGCTAGTTCTTCAATAGTTTAAAAACACAAACAATGCAGCAAAGCGCGATTACACAACATCTTCACTTAGGCCTAGATTTGCACAAGCTGGGCAAACTGCAAGAAGCAAGAAAACTCTATGAAAAAGTACTGCTTGAACAACCCCATAATTTTGATGCACTACACCTATTGGGGGTAACTTTTTTCCAAGAAAAAAATGCCGCTAAGGCTGTTCAATTTATTTCAAAAGCTTTAGAAGTTAACCCGCAAGATGCTATTGCGCTCACGAACTTAGGTGCCGCATATGCAGACATGCAGTTACTAGAAAATGCGTTAGAGGCATATGAAAAAGCCATTTCCATAAATTCAAATTTTGCCGATGCACACTACAACCGTGGCAATACCCTTTCAGATTTGAAACGTTTGGAAGAGGCCATCCAAAGCTATGAAATAGCAATTTCAATTAACGCAGCGCATGCAAGGGCATACTACAACCGAGGCAACGCGCTGATAGAACTCAAGCGGCCGGCACAAGCTGTCACAAGTTACAGGCAGGCAATTTCAATTACGCCTAACTACCCTGAAGCCTTTAACAATTTAGGACAAGCGCTCAGAGAACTGAAAGAATATTCATCAGCGATAGAAAGTTTCAATACTGCAATTGAACTCAAAGAAAATTATGTTGAGGCTTACTACAACAAGGCCGATACGCTTAGTACTTTAAATCGTCTTGATGAAGCCATCAGGATGTATGAAAAAGCCTTGCAATTTAAGCCAGACCACTTCGACGCACACAACAACAAAGGAAACGCCTTAAAACTATTGAAGCACTATCAACTTGCTCTGTCTAGCTACGATAAGGCCATTGAAATAAAACCCAATTTCGTGGAGGCTTGGGTCAATAAAGGCAACACCTTCAAAGACCTAAAGCAATTTGATGACGCCTTGTACAGCTACCAAAAAGCCAGTGAAATAAACCCAAAGCTTGAATATCTTTCAGGAATTCATTTGCATGTCAAACAACTGGCTTGCGAATGGAGAGATTTGCAAAGAGATATCGACTTACTGGAACTTTCTGTTGCTCAAAATGAACAAACTGTCATCCCTTTTACGATGCTTGCGATGACTGATCGTCCTGATTTACATTTGAAAGCTTCAGAAATTTTTAAATCCTCAAAATTTCCTTTAGTGCCGAAGTCTTTCAAATTTGAGTCTAAAACCACAAATGAGAAGATTCGGATCGGCTACTACTCTGCAGATTTTCACAATCATGCAACAGCATATTTGATGGCAGAACTCTTTGAGAGTCACAATACTGAAAGGTTCGAGATATTTGGTTTTTCATTTGGACCTAACGTAGAAGATGAAATGCGCCACCGCTTAAAGAGATCATTTCATCAATTCAAAGATATATCGTTGTTGAGTGATCAAGAAGTTGGCCAACTCTCCCGAGAGGTGGGTATCAACATTGCAATAGATTTGAAAGGTTATACCCAAGACTGCAGGCCAGGCATATTTGCACAAAGGTGCGCGCCTGTGCAGGTCAATTTTCTGGGATATCCGGGATCGATGGGAGCAGAGTACATTGACTATTTAATAGCAGATAGACACGTGGCTCCCATCGAGAATCAACACCACTATTGCGAAAAAATTGTCTACATGCCAAATTGCTATCAGGTGAATGATTCTGGCAGAGTAATTTCGAACAGGCAATTTTCAAGGCAGGAGCTTGGACTACCCGCAGACGGGGTTGTCTATTGCTGCTTTAATAATAATTTCAAAATTTTGCCAACCATGTTTGACAGCTGGATCAAAATATTAAAGCACGTTGAAAATAGCGTTCTTTGGCTTTTTGAAGACAACTCCTTGGCTTCTAAGAATTTAAAGAAAGAAGCAAAACTCAGAGGTCTTGATCCTGAACGAATTGTATTTGCACAAAGAATGGAGCTTGCAGATCACTTAGCTCGGCACAAAGTGGCTGATTTATTTTTGGATACGTTCCCTTATAACGCACACACGACAGCGAGTGATGCACTTTGGGCGGGACTTCCTCTACTTACCCTGCAAGGTGAATCTTTTGCAAGTCGTGTTGCCTCTAGCCTTCTTCACAACCTTGAGCTTACAGAGCTGATAGCCAAATCACTTGCTGACTATGAATGCAAAGCAATCGAATTGGGTCGCAACTCAGAAATGCTCAATATTATTAAAAATAAGTTAATGACTAACCGCCCATCAAGTCCATTGTTTGATGGGAAGCTATATGCAACACATCTTGAAAGTGCATTTGAAGTAATGCATTCGCGCTTTTCATTGAATAAACCACCAGAACACATTTTTTTAAAAAAGTAGTTACTTATCCGGCAATTACAAGTTCAACGTAGGCTTTGGAAGTCCTTTTTTGAAGTCTACATTTAAATTTTTACATTAATTTAGGACCGTTCAGAGTTCAAAAAAGCACTTCTTAAACGCATCAAACCAGCTTCAAAGTACCTGGTACTGTTTCTGTCTCTGTTGAATGTTTGTACCAAACTCTCACCCATTTTTGGCACCTCCCCGAATCCACCCACGATGTAGTTGTCTTTTTCAAGAATTTTGGTCTCAATTGTGTAGGACCATTGGCTTGAGCCTTTAAGGTTGAAAAATTCAAAGCTCTTGTTGACTCTGGGTGTGAATGGCAAGCTAATCTGTAACCCGGCAAAGGAAACTAAAGGCGCTGCCTCAGACATTCTTGAGCGCCTCATGTAGACAGATATTGCGGTGTCGCCGTGCCAGAATTTCTGAGAAATATTCCAACCCTTGTCCCCTCCCCAAAATTTACCGTTGGTAAGCTCTGTCATCGTTTTTTGCTGATCATCATATGCATACCTATAGCTCATGAGCCTGTAGCTTTTTTCCGCGCCGCCAAGTGCTAAGTCATTTTTAAAATCGCCTGAAATTAATCCGAATTTGTGCCGACCGTTGTTAGTTTGGGTACTGGTCTCTACTTGCCTCCCATCCCAGGTTGTGTATGCCCTTCCAGCAGTCAAGCGAACTTGTGTATTAAGACTTGGAAAAGATAACAACTGATGCAATAGGCTTCTGTTTGTTACCGCTTTAATTCGAGCACCATAGAACACACCGCCCTGTTCAAAGCCACGCGTCCCAACGCCAAGGGGCTCTAGGCGATTTTGCTCAACAGTAGCCCCAGTCCATAAAGGTAGGACCAAATTGATATTTGCGCCTAGATCCATGTCAAATGCACTGGCCTCAGTACCTATGGCCGATGTGATGGCAGGACTGATGATCAGCTCAGGCCTAAAGCTCCAAGATCTGCTCTCTGGTTGGTCAACTAGTTGGGACTCGGCATCGCTAAGTGCTGACTGAAGTAAAGATTTAATTTCTAGACTGCCACAAACCACTGCCATTTCAAGCCAACGCTTGATACAGGATGCTTCTCCAGAAACTACAAGCTGGGCAATACCCCTTGTTGTTACGACTAACTCAATTTGATTTTTTGCATTTGCTTGAGCAAACGTTCGACTGACAATACCCAATGCAACCCCTGCCGCGTCCAGTACATTCCATGCATAAGAAGCAGAATCAACCTCAACCCTGTTGTTGCCATTTGAACTCAAACCTACTTTCGTTTTGTAAAAGCCAGACTCCTTTAAATGCTCTGGTAAATCTGCACGCTCGAAAGTCTTTTCATTTGTTATCTGTTTTTCGACAGTCTCTGATGAACCGTTTTTTGACTTAAGCTTATTCACGCCTTGGTCCAGCGGTAGGCTAACTGTCCAGCTGACTGAGGTTTTGTTTGGCGCAGATTTATCATCGAGCCTTTGGTTAAAGGTCAAAGTAGCGCCCAAACCTGAATTAGCAATTGGCGAACTTAATCCGACGCTTGTCCAAGTCTGATCACCCATTTTTTGAACTCCTGCTCGTGCAAAATCACTGAAGCGGTAGTCAAAAGCATAAAAATTACCCGACATGATTGGGTAAATAGCGGAACTCTTTGCTCTGCCCAAAGTGAACTTGGCATCACCCACATTTTTTTCTGCTACTAAATAATAAGATTTAAAGTAGGCCGCAGCACCCCCAACGTCGGTGGCGCCTATTGCCACTGCTGCGTTATTATCTTGAAGCCACTTCAACGGAAAGCCTAACTTGAGAGAACCAGAAAAGTCTCGAATCATGCCAGTGGGGCAAGCACCAAGCATGTACATGTCGCATTTTAAGTTTTGTGTTGCCAAACGAGCAACAACTTCAACATTCTCATATAGTCCAAATCCAACTTGTGTGTTGTATCCCTTTTCTTGCTCCGCGCCCGGGATGGAGGAACCATTTCCAACAACAACTGAACCGGTAGTCATTACAGTTGCACTTGGGGCCAATCCAAAGCCACTTGCTCCATGGGGTGACAAATATGTTTGCGCATTTGCATTCAAGAAAATAAGTGCAAATGCAAGTATGGAAAGAGTTGTTTTAGTTATGGATTGATTGTTCATAAATGTTTTGTACCCATTGAATTTGCCTGGGCATACAGACAGTTTCTAAATCATAGTTCTCAATGATGAATTGTCTTGCATTTTTTGCCATTTCATTTCTTCTTTCAGGATCATCAATCAGTGCAACTACTTTATCTGCAAGTTTTTCATGATCAAAGAAATCAGTTATTTCACCATTGAAGCCATCTTTAATTACTTCTAGGACCGGGGCAGTGTTACTTCCAATCAATGCACACCCAACACTCATCGACTCGAGCATGCTCCAGCTCAGAACGAACGGGTAAGTTAGATAGACATGCACCATCGAGATTTGCAATACGTTTAAATAGTTGACGTAATCTACAAGGCCCAGAAAGTAAATATTTTTCCAATTTTCTTCTGATAGATAAGGAGCTACTTCATTGATAAAAATATCTTTCCAGTTATCAAAACCGAACCTTGATTTTTCTGGTGCAAAACCGTAACTGACTTTTGAGCCACCAATTATCAAAATTCTTGCATTGGGTTTTGCCCGAAGAATCTTAGGAAGAGCTCGCATAAATGTATGAAAGCCTCTATACGGTTCTAAATTTCGATTTACGAATGTTATGACTTCATCACCCTTATTTAGTCTATGCTCTTTACCATTCTTATTAAGAATGAGATATGCATTTTGATTCGGAGCACAAATGCTTGTGTCTACACCATCGTGAATGACCGAAATTTTTTCTCGATAGGGACCAGGGTATGTATTCGCTTGCCAAAGCGTTGGGCTTATCGCTGCATCTGCAACTTCAAAATGCAATCTGTTGTTAAGATTTTTTAGTCGAAGTTTTGATTCTTCAAAAGGTATCAAAGTTTGCATTTCTGGATCAAATCCTACGTCACCCCCTTTGAATTTGTAGAAATATTCACAATAAATACCGAGTTGTGTTTTCGGCCAACACTCTTTAATAAAAAGTGACTCGCCCCACCCAGCATGTGCAACAACCACATCTGGTGTGAATCCGCCTTCTTTTAGTTTCAAGCATGCATTTAAACAGGACTCAGCTCTGATTAGTTTTGTCTCTAAATCTTGAAGGAATGGGTTTTGATCTTTGGTTGATGAACGAACAAGAGGGTACTTCTGAATAGTTACACCTTCCCAAATACCTTCGGTTGCACTTCTAACTGTCAATGCGCGTACATCATGATCCATAAGCGCTAATTTTGGCGCTAGATATTTAAACTGCCCAGGAAAATTTTGATGAATAAATAGTATTTTCATCTTCTGATTTTGTTTAAAAAAAAGCCCCGCCTAAAAGGCGGGGCTTTGGAGTTGCTAAGAACTTACTTATGCGCCAACTGCAGTCACACCTGAGAAGGAGTCGGTACGACCTGAGGATATGCTTGGAGCCGTAGATGGCAAGGACACACCAACCAACTTGACAATCATGTTGTTAGTTGCACCATCAATGAACATGTACGTATCACCACCGAAGCCAAACAAAGTTGTACCATAAGTAGATACCACTGAGTCGAGGGCAGTAATCATTTCAGCCATTGTATCGTCATCTGTCGCAAATGTAGCAACACCGTTCGTAATCTTGGCATTGCCAACAGATGCGGCAGTGGATGCTGTTGTATCAGCCTGAACTGTCAATGCAGTTGATGTACCGCCAGTTGTCTTGTAGGCGATGATGTCAGTAGATGAATAGTCTTTGATTTGGTCTGCAGTAGCAACTGTGTAACCAGTCTGACCATCAACGAATACGAATACATCGTTGCCAGTGCCGCCTGTTAATGTATCAACACCAGCTCCACCATCGATAGTGTCATTGCCAGTACCGCCATCAATAGAGTCATTACCAGTGCCGCCATCGATTGTGTCGTTACCTGAACCACCAATCAAGGTGTCATTTCCACCACCGCCGGTAATCGTATCAGCGCCTGAGCCACCATCAATGCTGTCTGCAGCAGTATTAGAGCCAGTGATGATATCGCTGACAGTTGAGCCCTTGTATGTAAGGCCAACTGTTCCGCTAGTACCGTTTAATGTGTATGACGTAATGTATGTATTTGTAATGCCAGACAAATCAATTGAAGTTGCATCGATGGTATCGATGGTAACTGTGCGGTAGCTAGCAGCTACTGAGCTATCACCCTCAAGTTCAAATGTTTTGGCATTGAATTGTGATGCAGCAGAGTTGCTGATGTTCGCAGTGGCCTGAACGCTCTCAAAATTAGAGAACACTGCGTTGCGAATATCGCCCGTTACAACAACACGGTCAACACCAGAGCCACCATCAACCGTCACTGTTCCACCGGAAACAACAGTAATTGTGTCTGAATTACTACCGCCAACAATAACTGGTGTTGTTAATGTGTCTGCGGTAGCAGTCAGCTTACCTGTCAAGGCTGCAGCATTAACGTTCAAAGCAGTTGACGAAGAAACCAGAGTCACATTCTTTGAGCCAGCAATATTCAAAGCACCGGTTGCAGCACCCAAAGTCGCTGTCAAAGACGTAGCTACTGTATTTGCTGTCAAATTAACAGTGTTAAATGCTGTTTCAGATGTAGTAGTAGTAGAGTCGCTAGCAATCAACGCTGCAGTACCCCTAACATCAACAGAAACTGCATCACCTGTATTACCAGTTGTTGCAACAGTGCCTGTGGTTGCCAATGTAATTACAGCAGTTTGAGTGCCGGAAATTGCCAAAGCAGCGTTATTTGCCAAGGTGAATGTAGACACACCAGCCAAAACACCACTTTGAAGAATAACGTCAGCACCAACCTTTGACAAGTCAACAGTAGAGGTAGCAGCCGTATTGGTCATCTCAACAGTTGTTGTACCAGCCGTTGTTGAGTCAGTAACAGTTTCGCCAGCCAAGTGTGAAACAGTTGCAAACTTAGTTGTGACAGATTGCGCACCAGTAAAGTTTAACTTTGTACCAATAGCAGCACCAACCGTGTAAGTAGCTGAAGCTCCATTACCAGACAAGTTCAAAGTTTCAATGTTTGAGTTGTTTGTCAAAGTGACAGTACCCTTGGCTGAAACGTTTGACACATCTGATGTTGATGTCGTACCAGTAACTGCAATCACAACAGGAACTGTTGAGGTACCTGTTGTATCTACAGTAACATTGACAGTCTTACCGGTTGCTGTTGCAGATGTAAGAGCAGAGCCAGTGATTGTCACTGTGCCGCTGTTAGTTGAAGCGCCAGCTGTTGCGGATGTGGCAACAGAGCCAGCATTCAATACGCTAGTACCTGAAGTACCGCCAGAAACTGAAACTGTAGCAGCAGAACCGCCTTCAACAGTCACAGCAGATGCTGCCGCTTGAGAAACGGTCAATGTACCTGTAACGCCAGAGCCTCCAACCACTTTGGCGCCAGTGTTGACGGAAGAGATAGTGATATCAGAAGAGCCCGTGCTTGCTGCTGTAATAGTTTTGGCTGTTGAGATACCGCTTGCATCAAATGTACGAGCTGCAAATGTTGTACCTGTTACAAACAGATTTTCGATACCAGAAACCGTGGCAGCAGAAGCTGCATCAGCACCTAACGAAAGAGTCAAGCTATCTGTGTCTGTTGTTGAGCTGTCAATAATGACGTCGCCAGACAAGAAAGTGAGGTCTGTACCAGTCAGCGAGTCGTTACCCGCTGTACCAACGACTGTTTCAGAAGATGTCGTCAATGCAACAGTCTTACCAGGTGTTGGCAGATCAGACGCCACTGTGTTTGCAGCGTTATTCGAGTAATTAGCAGAATCAAGAATCTCTAGGTTCCAAGCTTTAGCAGCCGTGCCGTAAACAGCATCGCTCTCTTTGTCAGACAAAATTTGCGCCAACTGCAAAACAACCAAACCACGATTGCCTTTACCTGGGCCAGCAAAATAATCAGCAAGTGCTGTTTCCAAGTCTGCGATTGCTTTAACTGTAGTTGGCAACAAACCCATGTTGGTCAAAACTTTGTTTGCCAATTGAGCGTTTGTCAAAGTTGCATCATCGAATGAATTTGCAAACGTTGTTGCGTTAGCAGATGCAGATGTAACTTGAGCGGCGTATGTTGCATTCGCTGGAGACACGTTAGTGAATGCGCGATTCAACATTGCTGCGGTAAGAAGAGCTGAAGCCATTAAAGTTTCCTTTTAAAAAATTAAAAACCCTCAGGCGTTCAGCCAACTTTCTGTTGGTCTAGAACTTTCCCTCGGAATTACTAGTTTGCGAGCGACATTATTGCACAACATACAAAGACTTGAGCGCCTTTAGATGAGTACAAAGATGGTTTTTCGCCAACTTGGGGGTAAATGTATCACCGCTCGTGCCGATTTATTGGTGATCGCCGTCACAGATCTTTCCTAAAAGTTGTTTTTTCGATACAAATTTTAAGAATCTGTGTT
>Ga0214921_10005007_pt1 | contig 19033 bp, 19 predicted proteins | sample LL1505_MetaG_FD_177992 | JGI IMG/M metagenome (GOLD analysis project Ga0214921, IMG submission 177992) | Freshwater microbial communities from Lake Lanier, Atlanta, Georgia, United States - LL-1505 | ecosystem: Environmental > Aquatic > Freshwater > Lake | place: USA: Georgia | collected... | reverse complement strand
GCTTTTATGATATCTTTAGAATACATATTATAAAATAATATTTATATATTATTTAAAAATATATTAAATAATTAAAAATATATATATTAAAAACACCACAATTTTAAAATGGACTTACTATAATAATTATTTGATAAAATTGCGTTTTGTAATGGGTTTAATAAATAATAAAATTCCAGCAAATAATTTTTATAATTTAGGTGTAAACGTACATAATAATATTCAAATGAAAAACTATATTGCACAATTTATACCTGGATACAAATAACATTTATGTTAAATAGATTCTAGTATTTCATTAAAATTATAAAAAGATGAAATAGAATAAGGTCTTTGTTCTTTTATAATATTAATGGCATCTTTTGATGATATATTATATTTTTTCATTAAATAACCTGCTACAACTGTCGCAGACCTCATATATCCCCAAAAACAGTGTACATATATTGGTATATTATGATCTAAACAATATTCAATAAAATTTATTGCATTTATGATTTCATCTTTAAATTTATTTATATTATCCTCTTTTTTACTATCATTTACAGGTAATCTATATTTATATTTATCATCAAAATATTCATTAAATGGTTCATTTTCAGTACAATTTAATACAGCTTCAATTTTATTTTTTCTTAAAAAATCGTTATTATATGCATAATTTATATTTCCTAAATAAAGATTTGGTATAATTAAATTATAATTATCCATACCTCCTATTCTATGTACTATATTTAAAAAATTTTTATTTCTAGTTATATTTATAATATTATATATAGTAGTGTCAATAATTTTCATTTATAATTAATTATATTATTATTTTTAAATCATTTATATAATATTTTATTATTTTTTTTCTAAATGCTTAATGAAACCTAGATTTCCTCACTTTTAAATAATTCTAAGAATATTTTATTATTTGTTTTTCTTCCTAAAAAATTTTCTAACATTTTTACTCCATTTATGGTTCCACCTTTTTCTAATATTTCTTTTCTAAATTTTAATCCTAATGATTCGTTAAATATATCCTTCTTTTCAAACAAACTAAATGCATCATATGCATATATTATTGACCATAAATATCCATAATATCCTGATTCATAACCGATTAAATGATCAAATCTACACATTGGAAATGATGATTTAGACATTTTAAATGGAAATAATTCTGATCCTAAGGTAAACCATAAATTATGTAAATATTTTTTATCAACTTTTTTTTGCTGATGTATAATTAAATCATATTTAATATATAATATTTGTGTTAAATAATGTAATCCAATATTATAATTTTTATTTTTTTGAATATTATATATGATATCATCCGGTAAATTTTTACTTATTTTTTTTAAAAAATCATGTTGATAACACCAATTTTCAAAAAATTGTGATGGCATTTCTGCAAAATCATTCTCCATCGTAATACCTGATAAAGCTTCATATTTCACATCACTTAATAAATTATGTAATGCATGACCCAATTCATGACAAAAAGTAACAATTTCATTAAACATCATATATAAAGGTGTAAAATTACATACAATAGCTGTAACAGGTAATATTCTTATATTGTTTTTATTTCTATATGTAGATTGAATATCAAATGTTGCGGCATGTGTAAATTTTCCATCTCTTGGATATAAATCCAAATAAAAATAACCTAATGTTTCGTTTGTTTTTTTATCATAAACAACATATAATTCAATATTCTCATGCCAATATTGATTAGTATTACCTTTTATTTTATGAATCATTATACCAAATAATTCACTATATATATTCATAATTTGATTTAAGGTATAATTTGATGGAAAATATTTTTTAATAATATTTTCATTAATTTTTAAAAATTTTTTCTTATACATATTTGAATAATATGAAATATCATAATCATATAAATATTCTTTATTGGATATTTTTAATAATTCATTATATTCATTCTTTGCTTTTTTTTTTAATAATGGTATTATTTTAGACAATAAATTATTAATTTTATTTAATGATGCAATTTTATTATAAGATAATATATAGGATACTGTATCATTATATCCAAAGATATTAGATATTTTATGTCGTAAATGAATAATATTTTTTAAAATATTTAAATTTTGAGGTGCAACACTTTCAAATAAAATATGCATCCTTTTTCTAGAATTAGAAATAGAACAATTTTTCATTATAATTTTTTCATCTGGATAGGTAGTATTAAAAATATAATAATTTTTAACTTTATGTTTTAATAATATATTTTCTTCAATATTTTCTAATTCATCTTTTTTATACTTAATTGTTTTAATATCATCTATAATATTTTGCGAAAAATTATTTTCTAGTAATATTAATTCTTCTTTATATTTAATAAATTTTTTTTTTTCTTTCATATCTAATGAAACACCGTTATTTTCAAATGATTTTAGAATATTTTTAATTAATTTTTGAATATTGTCATTGTCATTTTCTTTTATTTTTTTTAAAATTAAAAATAATCTATAATTTTCAGATGATTTATAAAAATTTAGAAAATATTTCTCAATACTAAGTTCAAATAATGAAGATGCTTTTCTTATTTTTTCATCATTAGAAACATATTTTAAAAATTTTATTGCACCAAATATATAATCAAAATTATTTAAATTATATAAATAAGAATACAAAAAATCATAAGGACTTATTTTCTTATTCTCTTTTACATAATTTAACCATTTATTATAAGTATCTATTATTTTTTCTCCAATAACTTCTATATCTTTAACTGAATAATTAAAAGATAATGGTATATTCATAATATACCAAAATATAATTTTGATAGAATATATTTAAAAATAAATTATTTTATAAGTCTGACTTTCAGACATTTATAGAAGCACATCATCGGACATGTTACGATTTAGGACATATTCCTTGCTTTATTTTGAGCATCGAACTTGTTTCTCAAACCGATTTTTTCTTCGATCCATTTGAAATGTACCTTTTCAAGCATCTCAGAACGGTTTTTATCCAATAACGATCTGCCTTCTTTTATCGCAGTGATTAAGACCGTCGCCATTTGTTGTAATAAGACTAGAAAATCCATCGGTAAAACGTCTGCACTGGTAGGTCTGGCTAGTATACAGAATGTATTTATAGCATTATACCAATGAAGTGGATCATTGCCTAGATCTTTGATATCTGTTCTTAAAGCATCATACCATTCACTATTTCCTGACATTATATATAGAGTGTTGATTATGTAACTCGTTAATGATAATAAATAAAAAAAATGACAATAAATTTACTGTCATTTTTTTTATAATAGTGAGAAAACCTAGGTTTTCTATACGTACATTCCTATTTTTAAGTATTTTGCGATAACTATATTTTGCTAGAAACTTAATAGTATTTTATTATTAATAAAATATTATTTGTTTATAAATTATATTGTATATAATACAATAATATTAATATTAGTTATTTTTATTATAAAAATTTGATTAAAAATTTTATTTTTTAAAAAAATCTTGTTAATTTATTATATTAAAGTTTCTAGCATTGTAATTAGGAATGTAAATTTTAGGAATTCTTGTGTCCACCTATTTTCTCACGAATCATTTTTAGACAGACATTACTTAAGTAGTCTCTACTTATATTGATAGACAACAAATATTCATCTGATTGATTCTCTATCTTTTTTAGATAGATGTCAAGCTTATATTTCATATAATGAAGTACATCATATGGAATATCGCTTGGGTTTTTATCATGCATTTCAATACATATTCTAGAAATAGCATGATACATTTCTAAATCTGTATTTTTATTTGCGAATCCTTCTATTAAGGAAATATATAATTCACTATCCTCTTTAGGCTTCAATTTATCATTAATAATGACCATATATGTATATTTTAAGGAATGTACCATTCGAAGATTAATATTTTTATCTGAAGAATTTTCTATTTTTTTTTGAAGATCGTTAATTGTATTCTTTAAAAAATATAATGCATCTTGTTCTGTAGAATTATTCGAATTTAATTTTAAACATACAGCGGCAATACCATGAAGTATCTCTAAATCTGTAGTTTTATTTGCAAAAAATGATATTAACTCTGTATATAATGTACTATCCATTATGATTTTCCCTTTACTTATTAAATTCATCAATGAATAAAAAATATAATAAATTTACTGTCAATTTTTTTATAGTATGATTACAATGCTAGAAAATTATTATACACAAAATTTATGAAAAATTATATCCACTAATTTTATAAAAATAAAAATCAATAATTAAAAAGTGTAAATTTTAGCAATTCCAAGAAGTATGTATTTTTAATTGTATTTTGAAAGAATTTCATCTTTATAACTGAAATATTCATCTAATCTTTTACTTACAAGATTATATGATAATTTAAGCTTATCATTATTATCTGTTATTCCATAATTTATTAGTTCATATTGATTTAATATTCTTGATGACATTTTAGAAATTAAAATATTCGGTATATTTAACTCTTTACTTATTATATTTGACCATTTAATAATAGATAAATCATCAATAGTTGATAATATTCCATTTGGATCATAATTTACAAAATAAGGATTTATCTGATGTGATAAAATTGGTTCTGTACCATTTAGATTATCAAAAATAGATAAATAAAATGTAATATAAAATAAATAATCAATGTTTAAGAGATCCATATACAAGATTTATATCTGCTTTTAATTTTATTCCTAGTATTCCAACTATTTCTAAAAATTTAATTAACAATGATAATTATGCTAAATTTGAAAATATTGATTATTTTATTAATAATCGCGATGAATTATCTGATATAGCATATAATCATATTTTTTTATCTCAGAATGATCAAATAATATAAATTTTATAGGTAAACTTGAAAATTTAGAAGAAGATTTAAAAGTTGTTTTATTAAAAATTGGATTTAATGAAACAATTCATGAAAAGAAAACAAATGTAAATAAAAATAAAATTGATTATAATTATTATAAAACATATTATACCGAATATGCATTTAATTTTGTCAATAAACATTTTAAAAAGGATTTTATAGAATTTAATTATAAAAAATATGAAAGTTATAATGATTTTATTTCAAGTGTTCCATAAGAATTATTATCATAAATAACAAAATCAATATTTATATTTATCATATATTTATTTGATATAATATTAAATGTATTTGTTAGAAAATCTAATTTACATCCATCATAATCAAATGTAGATTCTATAAAAATATTATCTTTTAATAATATCTTTATCATTCCTTTTGTATAATAATTCATTGATTCGTCATATTTAATTTCTAATATAAAAACAATAGTTCCATAATTTATATCATTCGACCATAATTCGGCTTTATATTCTTTTAATGAATCGCAAGAATGAGTTTTTAATAAATTAAATATATTATCATCTGAAATTAAATTATCAATTGAATAATATAATTTTAGATTATTTATCATATAATATAATATAATATTATATAAAAAATATGTTCAATTAAATCATGAAAAAAAAGCAGTTTTTATATGAAATTATATTTATTTTAAATATAATTTATTCTAAACATATAAAATTATTATAAATTTAAATATATTTAAAATAAATATATATTTATATATTTATATATTTAAATATATTTATTTTAAATGGATATTTATTTTAAAATGTTTGACCAGAAAAGAAAACAAAAAGGCATTGAATTATATAATAATAATTGTGAGTGTGAAGATAATGAATTATGGAAAAATATTTATTCAACATTATTATTAATTGAAATGAATGCTACAACTTTTGATAAACATCAACTATCAGAAGAAATAATTACTTTTTTTGAAAATTTTGAGGATGATGATTTTAATTTAATAGAAGAAAATGATTATGAATATACAGATGATACATTTGAAGATTATGATGATCAATTAATTGAAATATTAAAAAATAGTACAGTAAAAAATGATAAATTATATTCATATGTATTAGATAAAATAAAATATTATAATAAAAAATTAGATGATTTAGATTTAAGTAATATTTTTACAAAAACACTTCAATATATTAAAAATCCTGATTGTTTTTTTACAAATAATGATATTATTGATTTATTTGAAAAAGATTATGATAAAGCATTAATTGAATTTAATAAAATAGATAATTTAAAAGATATAATATATATTTACACAAAAATAAATAATATAGATAAAATAAATTTATTATTAAACATAATTGATAATTTTATATCAATAAATGATATATATCTAATAGAATGTTTACAATTAATTATCTCAACATCAAATAATGATGAAATTATTAAAAAATATGGTTTAATTATTCTTGAGAATTGTTTTAATTTTGATATTTATAATAAAATAAAACATTTATGTAATAAAAATGAGTTAGATGAAATATTAAATAATATAATTAAATTAAATTATATAAATGATGATATTTTTAATATTTTATATGAAAATAAATTATTTAAAATTATTTATGATTTAATTAAAGTAAGATGTTATAATAATAATGAAATAATAAAATATTGTAATATAATTATTAAAGATATTCCAGAAGAAATAAATACATTCATAAAAAATAATATTGAAGATATATTAAATAATAAATATCATAAATATTATCATAATGCAATTGAATATTTAAAAATGTATAAAAATAATGATTTAAATAATAATTTTATTGAATATTCAAATAATTTACTTATAAAACATAATGCAAAAAGAAAATTTAAAAAATTATTTCACGATGAGTTCAAAGGTATATAACATTTATTTTTTTACATATTTTAAAAAACTAGTTTAAATCAAGTTAGACATAACTAACTCTTTCGAGTCTATTTGCTTTATAACACTCTTTAAGAATGTTTATAGACAAATTTAAAAAAACCATTTTTGTGGGAAAATATTTTAACTTCTTCTATAAATAAGAATAATGATCATTTTAGATAAAAGATTACATAAAATTTAACACAATATATTTCTTTTTTTAAAAATATTATAAAATTTCTTATCATATATAATTTTTAATCATATTTTTAATTATAGCAAATATAAAAAAATAAGAATAAATTTACGGAATTAAAGTAGCATCATCATTAATTGATCGTAATACTTTTTTTGGAAATTTATAAAAATTTACTATTGATGAATTCAATAAAGAAACTATGATATAGATAGAATTTCTTATCTAATGCAAATCACTACTAGACGGAATAGAGAATGATATAATGTATATGATATCATACTATTTTATTAAAAATAATTATATATACTCATCACAATTTATAATTATTTTTTTATCATAATTATAAAATTAAATAAATCTTCAAATTTTAGAAAATATATTAGTAGAATTCTAAATTATGATAACTATAAAATAATAAATATATTACATAAAATGTAAATAATCTCTATATACATTTTGTAGAATATAATTTATAATGTTGATTAAACTTTTACTTTTATAATATACTCTTCCAAATAAAAATTTATATAAATATGTTTGTTTAATCAATACAATTTTAAACAAATTTAGTTATAGAAAATATAAGTTTTTCACTATAATTTATTTTATAAAAGCGGGCTGTTATGAACATATACAAAATGTGATACATCTTGTGTATATTCTAACAGCGAACTTTTGTTTGTGGTAACCCCTCTTTCTCTCTTTATCCTTTGTAGTGGGGAGAGTTCAAATGGCTGACAAGAAAATCACGGTGACAAACATTAATCTGCTTTTCAAGCTCTTTTAGTAGCTCCTTCATTCCTAACCAATCCGGATTGGCCATCTCAGTCATGTCTTTTAGAAGAGCTAAATGAGCCTTCACAGTTGTATGATTCGGAGAATCTGGTTTTTTTTCAGTGGGTTGTTCAACTCTCGAAACAGGCACCGGTCCTTTATTCTTTGGCTCAGAATGTTTACTCTTTTGAGAAAAATTTGAGGATAGAATTTTAGCATGGGGCACATTTTGGTCAGCCTTGTGCAGTTTTTCGGTCCTAGGTGTCTTTCTCAATTTAAGAGTCGTCAGTGTACTGACTAACCTTTTTGCATTTTGTGCAAATGATCGAAGTTTCGCATCTGAAATTGCCGCCACTGCTTCGTCACTCCGTGTGACGAAGCAACTCGTTGCGCTCTGTAACTTACGCAAGAATACATCCACTTCCGCATAGGAACGATCATTCAATTCGCCAGACTTGATAAACTCTTCCAGCTTCTCGATTTGATCACTAGCTAATGGTGGTAGCGCAGTAGCTTCTCTCACAAATTTGAATGGTATTATCTGATCCACGAAATTCAACCATTCAGGACTAACGGACTCAGAAGATTTGACTGGTTCCATTTTATTGAGTTGTAGAAGTTAGGGATTATTAATAATAACATAGAAAAAAATAATCATTATTAATTTACTGTCAATTTTTTTTTTTAAAATTATTAAATATATAAGCCGTTTCATATTTAGGTATCAATAAATATATCAATAAAATAATAATATTATTTTATAAAAAAGAAATGTTTTATTTATTATATTATAAAAATATTGTTTAATATATGTAGATTTTATTTATATTTTAATTAATAAAATAAAAACTTATATATTTTCATAATTTTAATCAAAATTTAAATATAATATTTTATAAATCCATTTTAAAATTGTGTTAAATTTTATTTTAATAATTTAATTTCAATGCTAGAAAACTTAATAATATTTTTCTACAGTTAAATATTATTATTTATAATTTATATAGTTATATAATATAATAATATAATAAATTAATTTTAAATAAAAAAAATTTTATTTAAAATTTTAGTATTATTTAGTTCTATTATAAAAAATACGATTAAAAATTTTATTTAAAAATTTATCTTGTCAATTTATTATAATAAGTTTCTAGCATTGAATTTAATATCAATATATATTTTAAAATATATTTAAAGAGAATTTAATATATTAAATTAAGATAAAAGTACACTTTGTAAATCTTTTTTCTCCTCTAAAAATGATAAAAAAATAGAGATAAATAGAAGGTTATATCATTACCCTTATTTATAGAAGAAGTTAAAATATTTTCCCAAAAAAAGGGTTTTTTATATTTGTCTGTAAACATTCTTTAAGAGTGTTATAAAACAGATAGACTCGAAAGAGTTATTTATATCAGTCTTGATTAAAACTGGTTTTTTAAAAATTTACCACAATTTTAAACTGGACTGACTATAATATAATATTATATTTTTTATATTTATTACAAATAAATCTATAAAACCAATAATATACTGATATTGAATCATTTAATTCTTTACTAATTAACATTTAATCATTAACAAATTCTTTTTGAATAATATAGTCATCACAAAAAAATCTAATAAATATATTTTTTTAAGGTATGTATATGAAACTTAGGTTTTTTTACTATAAAATAACATATGTGTAAAATGAACTACCTATAATTCTATTTTATTATTAAAAAGTTTGATAAGATTGTAACATTAAAATTAATTCTTTTATAATACTTACATTCCAAATTACACCATAATTTTTTTTCGCATAATATCCTATTATATTTTTATTATTTCTAAATTCAATTCCTGCAAAATCATTTGCTAATTTTTTATAATCAAGAACAACACCACCAAATTCTGTATATATTATATTTTTTACCATTGTTTTTTACAATATTTTTGTAAATATTGATCAATATCATTTGATGTATTTATAGGATTATCAATATTTTTATAAATTTTTTTTTTATTAAATTTAATACCATACATATATTTATAACCATATTTACCTTCTAAAAACCTTTCAAATTTTAATGAATAAAATAAGCCTCTTGGTTCATCTGTATTATCAAAATTATATTGTTCCTTAACATATAACTTAATAATTTTTTTAGGTGATAAATGTGTATAATAAATATTTGGAAAAGTATTTTTCAAAGTCTGTTTTTTTAATTTTTTTTAATTTTGTAATTTTAATCATATATATTACTCAACAAAATAAAAATAAATGCTATAACACTTATTTCTTCACATATTTTTTTTTAGGTATTTTTATAATAATATCACATATTTCTTTCGTTAATTTATCTATATCATATTCTTTCGGAATATTATAAAATTTCTTATTATATATAATATAATATCCATAAGGACCATTTTTAATTGTATATTTATCTATTTTATTTATCAAAGTATTATTTCCTTTTTGTTCAATACAATGAATAGCATCCTCTAATGATATATTTTCGTCCATATTTTCTAATAATTTATAATTATTATCATTATAAAATATATAAAAACCATACATCCCATTTTTAATAAAAATATCTTTATCCTTATAATTTCCTATTTTTTTAGGATATTTTGTTATTTCATTATAATCATCTAATGTTACTGTTGAAATACTATATTTACTATCTAATTTTATATATTTAGCATCTTTATCTTCTCCTACTTGTAATACAGGTCCATATTTACCAATATAAGTATAAATAGGAATTCCATCTTTATTATTTCCAATAAATCTTTTTTTTGACGTTTTTTTCTCATTATTTAGCTTTTCAATATTTGGTATAAACTTATTATAAAAATCACTTACTACATTATTCCATATTAATTTATTATTTGCAATATCATCCAATTTTTCCTCTAAATTAGATGTAAAATTAACATTTAATAGTTCACCAAAATTGGTTTCTAAAAAGTTTATTGTACTTATACCTAAATCTGTCGGTACTAATTTTTGTTTCTCTTCACCAAAAAGAATCTGTTCAATAGTATTATGAATATTATTTTTTTCCAACGTGTATATATGAATATCTATTTTTTTACCTTTTATATCTTTTTTTTCTACATATTTTCGTTCCATAATTGTTTCTATTATATGCGAATAAGTAGATGGACGCCCAATACCTATTTTTTCCATTTTTTTAATTAGTGACGATTCAGTATATCTTGTCGGAGGAGTCTGATTTTTTTCTGTACTTGTAATTTTATTATATATTATAATATCCTTTTCTTTTATCATATTTAAAATAGATTCTGAAGATGTTAATTCATTATCATCATCATTATTATCTTTAAAATCATTATAAATTTTACGATATCCATCAAAAATTTCTTTTTCAATTTTTGTAATAAATAATTCTTTTCTATTTGAAATACTTATAGAAATCGTATATATATCTATTAATTGTGCACTCATTTGTGAAGCTACTGTTCTTTTCCAAATTATATTATATATTTTTTTTTCTAATTCATTAAAAGTATCATTTAATTCTTCATTTTCTATATGTGTTGGCCTTATTGCTTCATGAGCTTCTTGTGCACATTTAATTTTTGATTTATAAATTCTAGCATGTGAATATTTTTTTGTATATTTTTCAATAATATATTTTTTGATCTCATCTTGTATATGTGTACTCAGATTAGTACTATCTGTTCTATGGTACGTAATAAAACCGTTTTCATATAATTTTTGTAATATTCCCATAGTTATTTTAGAGGATACATTAAATCTTGAACCAATATCTTGTTGAATACTACTGGTTGTATATGGAGGTGGTGGTTTTTTTTCACTGTTTTTTTTATCAATACTTTTTATTGTAAATATTGCATTTTTACAATCATTCAAAAAAGTATGGATTTCGCTACTTGATTCAAAATTTGTATTTAAGGATGAATGAATATTTTTATTAAAAATTCCAGATGTTTTATAATATTTCTTCTCTAAATGTTTTTCTATTTCCTTTTCTTGATCAATTAATACTTTTAAAGCAGATGATTGAACTCGTCCTGCAGATAATTTTGGTGCAATATGTTTCCATAACAAAGGAGATAATTTAAAACCAACTAAACGATCTAATATTCTTCGTGCTTGTTGACTATATACCATAGACATATCTATTTTACGTGGATTTGCGACAGCATGTTCAAGTGCAGATTTTGTAATTTCATGAAAACATATTCTATTTTGAATATCTGTTTTTAATTTAAAAACAATTGCACAATGCCAAGCTATTGCTTCTCCCTCTCTATCTTCATCCGATGCTAATAATACATTATCAACTTTCTTAATTGCTATTTCTATTTCTTTTATTTGTTTTTCTCTATTTAATAATTTTTTATAAATTGGACTAAAATTATTTTCTATATCAATACCTAATCCTTCTTTATCTAAATTTCGTATATGTCCAAAAGATGAAAGCACAATATAATTTTTACCTAATAACTTTTCAATTGTTTTTGATTTTGCGGGTGATTCAACAATTAATAATGTTTTCATTATGACTAATTTTATATAATATTATTATAAAATATAAAATAAAATCATTTTTTTTTATATTTATAAAAAATATTTTTTAATTACACCAGAATTTATGATTTTTGGATACCTTTTACATTCGAATTTAGAATTTATGAACACTTTTTATATAATAAATTAAAATTTTATTTTAAGAAAATATAACATATGATCCTATTTTTATGTTAACACTAATCAATTACTTTTAATTGGAAATTATTATCCTAATATACCACTATTTCATATTATTTTTATTAGTCGTTATGGTAAAGAATAAATGATGACATAAAATTTTTTATAATAAATTAAATAAAATTGATTTTATTTTAATTTATATTATTATTTATTATTTATAATTTATAATGCATTTAATAGAAAGTCAGGAAAAAGCATATCATAAAATTATAAATGATTTTTTATTAGAAAAGATTGTGTTATTATCTGGTTCTGCTGGTACTGGAAAAACAACTTTAACAAAATATATTTGTAATTATTATTCCGAAAATAATAAAAAAATATGTGCAATAGCACCTACACATAAATCAAAAAAAATAATAGATATGATGGTAAATGAAAAATCAATTATTAAAATACCTACATATACCGTAGCTTCTTTCCTTGGAAAAATAAAAGAACATAGTTATATCGGAACTAAAAAATATTCAGATCCTATTATTAAAAAAATTCAAGGATATTATTTATTTATAGTGGATGAAGTATCAATGATATCTGACAAAGATCTTAAAATAATTATAAATTATATTAAAAATGGAGATAAAAGATTATTGATTATTGGTGATCCATATCAAATACCATGTCCTTCATCACCTGTATTACATTATATTACAGATACAATTGATATTATAAGACGAGCTGATTCATTTGTTTTTTCAGATTCAAATATAATAAAAATACATTTAACAGAAATTATTCGTCAAAATAAATGTTCTCCAATACTTCAATTAGCATGCTATGTTAGAGATAATATTGATAATGAGTTTACAATAGAATCTACAAATTATGATAATAAATATATTATTAATCCTGAAAAAATATACGATTTATATAAATTATATTATGAAAATCATCCTTATAGTACAAAGATAATAGCATATACAAATCAATCTGTAAGAACACATAATATTGAAGTTCGTAAAAAACTAGGGTTCAATGATATATTTGTTACTCATGATTTATTAACAGGATATAATAATAGTGGTTGGCCTGAATATTTTATTGAAAATGGTCAAGATTATATTATTACAAATAATATATATACTAATACATATACTATAAATAAATATAGTGATTTATCCGGTAATTTAATAGATTTCAAAATATTAAATACCAATGTAATTATTGAAAAAAAATTTTTTATAAATATAAAAAGTTCGAATAATTATGAGTTTATGAAAGAATTAATAGATCGTGCAGAAAAAGTAAATCATAATTATTCAACAAAAAAAGATTATCAAAAATATATGGAATTAAAGAATCATACTATATTTATGGATGATATATATAAATATAATGATACTATTATGTCAGAATTAGATTTTAAGGAAATGCATCCATTATTATTTACAAAAATAGAAAATATTATATCTGTTTCAGATAAAGAAATAATTAAATCAGAATTAACAGAAAAAATAAATAAATTATATAATAATATAATTGAATTAAGATTATCGGATAATAAAAATATATCAGAATCAGAAACTTTTGCTGATAAATTTAAAGTAATTGAAAAAGATATTTATTATGGATATTCTATAACAGCACATAAATCACAAGGTTCAACATATAATAATGTATTTGTAGATGAAATAGATTTTCAGAAAATATCGGATAAATGGAATTATAAATATAATAGAATAGAATCACGTATTAGAGAAAAAAATCAATTAAAATATGTTTCATATACAAGAGCGAAAGATTTTTTATATATTATATTGTGAGAGAATATAGTTTCCTACGCATACCTTCCTATTCTTAAGTATTTTTTGTATAAATGATTATGTTTAATCCATACAATCAATGCTATAAACTTAATAATATTTTATTATTAATAAAATATTATTTGTTTATAAATTATATTGTTATATAATACAATAATACAATAACATAATAAAAATAGGATAATATATTTAATAAATATTTTTATATTTATCTAAAATATTAATATTAGTTATTTTATTGTAAAATATGATTAAAAATTTTATTATTAAAAATATCTTGTTAATTTATTATATTAAAGTTTCTAGCATTGTCCATACAATTTTAAATATATTTTTTATAAAAAATATATTTAGTATAAATTATGACATTATAATAGAATATAGTCATCATATTTTATAATTCTACCAAATTTTTAAAAATAATTATAAAATTAAATAATATGCATACAAAAAATAATAGATATATTTTTATAAAAATATATATCTAGTAGAATTCTAAATTGTGATGACTATATAATAAAAAGTATCCAAAAATCCTAAATTCGGTTATATTATGACATTATATTAAAAAAAAAATGACGGTTAAAATATAACGAAAAATATAATGTATGGATAATATAAAAGAATTTATATAGGATGTCTGTAGTAGATTCTAATCCAACCAACGAAGAAGTGTTTTTTCTATTAGAATCGTTTGAATATTATCCATATGTGGATATCATTCGTTCTAGAAAAAAATCCCCTGAAGATATAGAAAGTTTGAAGCGCTGGGATTTCTTGCGCTGGTGGAAAATAATATACACTACCGCTATTCAGTTAGGATCTCCTGATACAATTTTTAGATTGCTGACTAAAGAACAAATCACCGTCGCCAAAAAACGGTTTAGTACCGATGTATTCTTAGGGAGATTTCTTATGTTTTTAAGCATCTTTTCTGGTTTACCGATCCCGTATTTTATCTTCTTTTGCTTACCACTACATAGAGAGTGGTTAGGCTACCGTAATTTACTTCGTAAGCGTGATACCCGTGATGAATCAAGTAATGAATTATTTAATGATAATGATCTTAAAACCATAATGATCTCAATAAATATGAGAACTCAATAAATAATTGCAAAAAATGAAAAAGAGCATTTAATAATAATTATAAAAATATAGTTAAAAAACTAAGTTATGATAAAATATTAATGTATACTTGAAATAACTCTTTATCTTTTTTAAAATTTCTTTAAATACTATTATTCTTTAAGTCAATTTATTAAATTTATTTATTAAAATAAAATATTTTATAATTTAATTCTTTACACTGAAATGATTTTAAAATTCACACTTTTTTTATTAAATAATTATATAATAAATTAGGTAATAAAAAATAATAATTAAAATTTTATAAATTTTTTAAATAAAATAATTTTTTACCAAATATATATTTTATCAATATTATTGTAAAAAGTAATAATTTTAAAACAATTTCAGTGTAATAAAAAGAGGTATCCAAAAATCCTAAATTTTGGTGTATATAGTCATCATATTTTATAAAAATATATAAAAAATTGATTATTAAAATTTATTGCAGATAAAAGTATATAAAAATTTAGTATCATGTCTAGTCCTGCTTATTTAGTTGTAAGCAATACAATAGTATTAAAAATAGATGTATCAGATATTGATACTTGTATAAATTTAAACGCTACTGACATTTATTATCTCAATGATTATGATTTTTATGATTGGTGGAAAACAATTTACTGTTATATTCAAAACCTAAATGGTGATATAATAGTAAATATTCAATATTTACTATCTTATGAACAAATCAGAATTGCTAAAGAACGCTTCAGAGAACTGATCGAAGATCTACGATATTTACAGTTTCTATCAACAATAACAGTTATCGGTCTACCATTTTTCTATTGGACTTTTTTTCTTACTTCAGAATGGAAGAAGTACTTTAATTTACTTAATTTAGCCAAAAGAAGATTTAAGATAGGTCATTCGAGTGATGCTAGAAGACTTCATTATTTAACTTAATTAATGTAAATAAAGACTTTATAAAAAAAATGGATGATTAAAATATTCTTAAAATTATCTGAATAGAATAAATATTTAAAAATGATTAAGAAAATTTTATGTTTACTATTACAATCTCAAGTGAATGTAATGAATCATTCTCAAGAACAAAATGTTGTACCTCCAAAAAATATAATGGACATGAATGTATATGAAATATGTGAGAGAGCCTAACGAATATGAGACGAGTCGAAAAATCATCTTTTATTTATCAGCTTTCGAATAAGCAGAAAACACAAACAACTCAAGAATTAAAAAGATTCTTGAATCGTCTTCGTTGTAGACAAGCTTTGTAAACTAACATCCATTGCCATGGGTTAAGGATGTATGATATTATCGTTATTATATTCTATTTCAATAGGTCTTTATCTCTATCCAATTTAAAATTGTGGTAAATTTTTAAAAAACCAGTTTTAATCAAGTCTGATTTAAATAACTCTTTCGAGTCTATCTGTTTTATAACACTCTTAAAGAATGTTTACAAACAAATTTAAAAAAACCCTTTTTGGGTGGAAAATATTTTAAATAAATATTTTAACTTCTTCTATAAATAAGGGTAATATCATTTTTAGAGGAGAAAAAAGATTTACAAAGTGTACTTTTATCTTAATTTAATTTAATTTAATTTAAATATATTAAATTATCTTTAAGTATATTTTAAAAATAAAATTTAACACAATTTTAAAATGGATCTACTATAACGTGTTTTCTTATTTACTCATTTAAATTGAATGGAGATATAGTATATACTATTCATCTATTGGAAAATGATTATCATCATTTAGATGAGACTTAATACATATTAAGAAATTATAAATAAAATATTTTAAATAAATATTTATTAAAAATTTATATTATAATACATTATATACAAAATGATGTTTGAACATGAAAATGAAGATATTATATTACCAAGGTCTGTCATTGCTTTATATCTTTTTATTCTCATATGGTCATTAATTGGAGTAATTGCATTTATCATGTCTTTAGTATGTTTTGGTAGAAGCGGAACATTATTAGAAAAAATTATTGGTTTATTATTAGCAATCTTTTTTGGTCCATTATACTTTATATTTTATATTTTTAATACATCTTATTGTAGATAATATTTTATAAAAATATATCATAATATATTATATATAGTATGATATATAACACGTTATTTGAAGATGACAATGAAGATGTCTCAATTCCACCATATATTGAAAATTCAAAATTTTTTACAGGTTTCACAATATTTTTTATCATTTTTATTCTCATATGGGCATTAATTGGATTAATCGCATTTATTATGTCTTTAGTATGTTTTGGTAGAAGCGGAACATTATTAGAAAAAACCATTGGATTATTATTAGCAATCTTTTTTGGACCATTGTATTTTATATTTTATATGTTCAATGCATCTTATTGTAGATAAAAAAATTGACAAATAAAATATAATAAAATATATAGATATAATATATAGATATAATATAAAAAAATTTTAATATCTTGTTATTATGTCTTATATATGTAAAGTAATATATAATTTTATTTATTCTGTAGATGAGTCTATAGAACCTCTAAACACTTCTTTAGAAAATAATAGAATGCTTACTTATTTAGATGCAAACGAAATAAAAAACCTTCCAATAAACAATTTTTGGAGTATGTTTCATAAACTATTTTTTCAAAAAAATATTCATTCTCTTTCTTTAGATCAAAAAAAAACTATCATAAATCGTATATATATAGAATTAAATAAACTACGTCTTTACGAAGCTATTTTTATTTTTTTATATGTATTAGAGCATGTAACCTTTTTTGCATCTATAATATTATCTATCTTAAATTATTCAAATCATCTTAATGTAATACTTTTTCCTACATCAACTTTAGGAATAGTTACTCTTGTACCCTATTTTGATCTAAATAAATGTTATCTAGATTATATTTGTTTACTTCATGATGATGTTATACCTATAACTCTTCCAGAAGATTCTAGGTCACTTACTTTATTGAATGAAAACGAAATAAAAAATCTTCCAATAAAAAAGTTTTGGCACAAATGGAATGAAATATATATTCAAAACAAAATTTACAATCTTATTGATATACAAAAAGTTTCTATTTCAAACCGTATACAGATAGAATTAAATAAAGAACGGATTTTTCAAACTATTTTATTTGGTATCTTTATAGTAGGATATACATGTTTTATAGTTTGTCTAATCTTATATTTTTTAGATATTTCAACCATCATGATTTTGCCAACACCCCTTTTAGGTTTAGAAAGTCTTTCAAATTCTTTGAATCTGAGTAGAATGTACGTAAATTATATCCATTTACTTTTAAATATTATTTAATGTAAGTAATATTGTTATTACAATAATATTATACAGATTGTTATAATTATATTATTCTCTATATTACACCCGAATTTAGGATTTTTGGACACCTTTTTACATCCGAATTTAGGATTTATGAAAATCTTTTTATTAAAGAATTAAATTATAAAATATTTTACAATTTATTAATAAATTAATTTTTAATAAATTAAAAATTACAATTTTATTTTAATTTAAAATATTCTAATTAAAAAAAAATAAGAAAATATGACATATGATCCTAATTTTATGCTAACAGTATTTAAATTAAAAGATAAAAATTATAGTTTAAATAATATTGTAAAACATTTAAAAGTAGAAT
>Ga0214921_10005006_pt1 | contig 19034 bp, 18 predicted proteins | sample LL1505_MetaG_FD_177992 | JGI IMG/M metagenome (GOLD analysis project Ga0214921, IMG submission 177992) | Freshwater microbial communities from Lake Lanier, Atlanta, Georgia, United States - LL-1505 | ecosystem: Environmental > Aquatic > Freshwater > Lake | place: USA: Georgia | collected... | reverse complement strand
CCTAGCGCCTGCGCGACGCTGATGCCCTCGGTATCGGTCGCCGACAAGGCATGCTCGAGCGTAAACGCACCGCAATAGACACCGGACCCCATCATCACGGGCACAAACCGCGAGCCTTCTTCGTTGGTCCAAACACAAACCTCCAGAGGCGCCTGCGTACGGATATCCGCGTCGTGCAGCGTTTGCAGCACTTCGAGCCCAGCCAGAACCCCGTAGTTGCCATCGAACTTACCGCCGGTTGGCTGCGTATCAAGGTGGCTACCTGTGGCCACGGCACTCCGTTCAGAGTCAAGCCCAGCCCGCCGGGCGAAGATATTTCCGATCGCATCCACGCGCAATTCACAACCGATCTCAAGCGCCCAATGCGAAAACAGCGCGCGAGCCTGACGATCAAGCTCGGTCAAGGCGAGTCGGCATACGCCGCCTTTGTCGGTCGCACCAATGGCTGCCAGCATCATCAAACGCGACAGCAGCCGCTCACCATCGATCTTCAAACGCTCAGGGGTCATTGTTTGGCTCCTATAAAGTGGTCAAGTCTCGCACGACCCCGGCCGGGCAACAGGTTGCTACACCCGTTCCAGAACCAAGGCAATGCCCTGACCAACGCCGATGCACATGGTGCACAGCGCATACCGCCCGCTGCTTCGATGTAACTGATTAACCGCGGTCGTGGCAAGGCGTGCGCCGCTCGCGCCCAGTGGGTGTCCAAGTGCAATGGCGCCACCGTTCGGGTTCACGCGGGCATCATCATCGGCAAGTCCCAGGTCGCGCAACACGGCAAGTCCTTGCGCGGCAAAGGCTTCGTTCAACTCGATGACGTCCATTTGCGCAAGGCTCAAACCGGTCAACTCCAGAACCTTACGCGTGGCCGGCGCGGGGCCCATACCCATGATGCGCGGCGGAAGCCCCGCAGTGGCCATACCCACGACGCGGGCGCGCGGCGTTAGACCGTGACGCGCGGCGGTCACCTCATCTGCCAGTAACAGGGCGCAGGCGCCGTCATTGACCCCGCTCGCGTTACCTGCGGTCACGGTCCCGTCTGGCCGTACCACACCCTTCAGTTTGGCCAGGGCTTCGAGAGTCGTATCGCGGGGGTGCTCATCCTGATTCACGATCAGCGCGTCGCCCTTTTTTTGCGGAACGCTCACTGGAACGATCTCGGCATCGAAAAAACCCGCCTTTTGAGCGGCAACGGCCTTGAGTTGCGACGCCAGCGCCATGCGATCCTGAGCCTCACGCTCGATGCGATAGTCGGCGGCCACGTTCTCGGCGGTTTCGGGCATCGAGTCAACGCCGTATTGCATCTTCATTAGTTTGTTAACGAAGCGCCAGCCGATCGTCGTGTCATAGACCGCGTGATTGCGCGAATAGGCGCTCTCGGCTTTGGGCATGACGAAGGGCGCACGACTCATGCTCTCGACGCCGCCAGCAATCATGAGTCCGGCCTCGCCACTCTTGATGGCACGCGCCGCGGTACCCAACGCGTCCAGGCCCGAACCGCACAGGCGGTTGATGGTGGCGCCCGGCACTTCCAGCGGCAGTCCGGCCAGCAAGGAACTCATGTGTGCCACATTGCGGTTATCTTCGCCAGCTTGGTTGGCACAGCCAAAGATGACGTCCGTGACCGCCTGCCAGTCCACGCCGGGGTTGCGCGCCATCAGCGCGCTCAGGGGCACAGCGCCGAGGTCGTCGGTGCGTACGCTAGCGAGTGCGCCGCCGTAGCGACCGAAGGGGGTGCGAACTGCGTCGCAGATGTAGGCATATCGGGTCATTTAGGCAATGTCTCGCTCATGGTCAGGGTTATGGTGTCGGCCATCTCGATCAGCTTGCCTTCGAGATCGGAGTCTGACAAGGACCCACCAGATATCTTTATATTGAGCCTCGATGTTGTTAGGTATCGCGTTTGCGCTTGCGGCTGGTTTGATGTGGGGCCTCGTATTCGTAGGGCCGCTGCTCTTACCGGAGTACCCGGCTGCATTACAAGTATTTGGTCGTTACCTGGCCTTCGGATTAATTGCCATCCCGATGGCTTGGTTCGACCGCGCGGAAATTGCCCGATTGCAGCGGGACGATTGGCTGGAGGCACTCAAGCTCACGATCATTGGTAATTTTTTGTACTACCTATTTTTGGCGAGTGCCATCCAGCGCTCTGGCGGACCGTTACCAACAATGATTATTGGCACCCTCCCCGTCGTGATTGCGATTTTCGCCAACCAACTCAGTCGCGAGCGCGATGGGCAACTGCCCTGGGGACGATTGGCGCCATGCCTTGGCATCATTCTGGTAGGCATTGCCTGCGTGAACCAGGTGGAGATGGCCTCGTTTATTCGCGAGCCAGGGGCCGACCTGTCGCTTTATCTGACAGGCGCCTTGCAGGCCTTTCTGGCGATGGCCTGCTGGACCTGGTACCCCATCCGTAACGCCAACTGGCTCCGTAACCACCCCAGCCGTAAGCCTCGTGCATGGGCCACCGCTCAAGGTCTGACAACGCTTCCGCTTGCTGTGGGGGGCTATGCCATTTTTTGGGTCTGGATGCGCGAATCTGGCAATCCGCTCCCCATGCCCTTTGGCCCACGCCCCGAGGCATTTATCGGTTTGATGTTGGCAGTCGGCCTCCTTGCGTCCTGGCTCGGTACGCAATGTTGGAATGAAGCCAGTCAGCGTCTGCCTACCGCGCTGGTCGGACAGTTGATCGTATTCGAAACGCTCGCAGCCCTCGCGTACGCCTACTTGTTGCGCGGCAGTTGGCCCGAGCCGCTTGTATTGACCGGAATCCTGTTACTCCTGCTCGGCGTGTTTCTGGCCGTACGCATCAAGCCGCAGAAGGCGCCTGAGCGATCGAGCCCCTGAGCCAGAGTTGTAGAACGGCGTAGCTGCGCCAGGGCCGCCATTCATTGGCCTGATCATGGGCAGCGCGAATGCCCCTCGCCGTATTAGGCAAACCGAGGGCGTTTTGCAGCGCGACATCGCCCGGAAGCCAGGCGTCTCGCCACGCAAGTGCACGCATCGCAATGTAGTGGGCGGTCCAGGGGCCAATTCCGCGGATCCCGCACAATAGTTCGATCGTTTGGGTCGGTTCGGCCGTTGGCGCAAGCTCGATTGCGCCCGAACCGATTGCGTTTGCCAGACTGATGATGGCCTCGGCGCGCTGACGCACAATCCCCAGACTCGCAATCACAGCCGGGTCAAGGCCTGCAATGTGATGCACTGAAGGAAACGCCCGATTCAGGTCGACAAATGGAGTTGAGATCGGTGTTCCCAATGCGGCAACAAAGCGTGTGACCAAGGTCCGTGCCGCCTTGACGGTCACCTGCTGGCCAAGAATCGCCCGAATCGCGAGTTCAAACGGATCAAATGTGCCGGGCAGATGCACCCCCGGTGCGTTCGTGGCGAGCGCTCCCAAAACCCTATCGATCTCGGCTGGGTCGGCATCGAGATCAAACGCTTGTTTGGTGCGCGCCAGCACCACCGGCAACTCACTGGCAAGTACGTTGTCGCAACGCAATGCCAGAGCATGGAGCGCCGGTCGATGGGTGACCTCGATCCATCCAATCTTTTCGAGGTCGTCGTCCGTTTTGACTGTGTCGACTTTTTCAATTCGCACGATTCTCCGGTATGCCTGATCAATGGCCGACTCAATCCCAGGGATCGACCGGTCGTGCAAAAAATTGAACAGACCGTCAAAGTCGTAGGGGGGCCGGTAAGGCAGAAAGAAAGCGAGGGATCGGTCGACAGTAGACTCCAGTCGAGCGGGCCCCGACAAAGAAACACCCATCAGCAAGGTCTAAACAGCTGGCGCGAGCTTTACTTTTTAGAGCTTATCGAACGCTTTGCGCACCGAGATAAGGCATGGTATGGTCAAAGAGTTAACTGTAATATTTTATAGAATTTTCATAAGAAAAAGTTGATCTGAAGTCGGGAAGCCGGCTCTTCCAAACCACTCAATTCTTAGTTCAGATGTCTATTTCACTGGCCAGCATTCCGTTTTTTGCCAATCTCAATGCCGGAGACATGATGGCCTTGATGTCAGCAACCAAGACAGTAGAAGTCCCAGGAAACACGACGATTTTCTGGAAGGGTGACGCCCCGGATGCACTCTATATTGCTTTGAGTGGGCGCCTCAAAGTTTTTGTGCGCGATCAGAAGGGACGCGAGACGGTGTTCGCCACTCTCAAGCCGGGCGATTACTTCGGCGAAATGGGAATCATTGATGGAGAGCCGCGCTCGGCCAACGTTGCGACGATCGAACCCTGCACGCTGCTCAAGCTTGGAGCTACCGAGTTTGACATCTGCTTGCAGACAAACTTCCGAATCGTTCGCACGGTGCTCAAGGGATTGTCGGCGCGAATGCGCGAATTGAATGCGCGTAACGTTGCGCTTCAGCGCTGATTGCAGAGCGCCGATTACTGAGCGCTGAATTTGGACGTTACTGCAGTGACCGCAACATCATTTAGACCACACGCAGTCTCTTCAAAGTCCGTAAGCCGCCGCGCCAGCACTTGGCGAGAGGTTGGTGATGTCTGAAGGCGCGGACGATCAGGAAACAGAACTCCTTGAAATCTGCGACCGGATTTTGGCCGGTGAAACAATCCCGGCTGAATCTGAAGAGTGGACGAAACTCGCTAAGCAGTACAAACGGCTGAGCAAGAATTTTCAAAAGATTCTCAAGGTTAGCGATCGAAACGAAAGGACGCTCCAAAAGATTTCCCAAGATGTCCGCGAGGAGAAACTGCGCTTCGAGCGACTCTCTGACCAACTCGCAAAGTATTTGCCGCGGCAGGTATTTGAATCAATCTGTGCCGGTGATCAGGCGGCTTCAATTGCAACGAAGCGGAGGCGACTCAGCGTCTTCTTTTCGGACATCTGCGGCTTCACCACCATCTCGGAATCCTTGCAGCCAGAGGTCCTGACGCAGTACATGAACCGGTACTTCTCCGAGATGTCGGATTTGGCCCATGATTACGGCGGGACGATCGACAAGTTCATCGGCGACGCCATCATGATTTTTTTTGGTGACCCCGAATCACTGGGCGAGCGAGGCGATGCGCAGCAATGCGTCAGGATGGCGATGGCGATGCAAAGGCGCCTGGCGGAGTTGGCGATTGAATGGAATGCGGAGGGGTTCCAACCCGGATTTATAGTTCGGATGGGAATTAACACTGGCTATTGCAATGTCGGCAACTTTGGCAGTAGTGACCGGATGGCTTACACCATTCTTGGTGCCGAAGTGAATTTGGCAGCACGGTTGGAGGGAGCCGCTGACCCGGGCGGAATTCTCTTGTCCCAAGATACCGCCCTATTGGTGGGCGACCTCTTTGAGCTAGAGGAACGCGAACTCATCAAACTCAAGGGCATCTCCCGACCAATCAGAACCTTTGCGGTTAAGCGTGCGCTGGCCGACAGCGACAGCGCAGCGGCGATTCACGAAATCTTGCTACCAGACGGGCACCGCATGGCAATCAATCTGTCCGACTTGAGTTTGAGTGAGCGCAATCGTCTCTTTGCAGAATTGTCACATTTCGTATCTAAACTCGACCGAAGTATCGGCACGGGTGAGATCTCAACGGAAGCAACGGCTGTCGCACAGGACTAGGACAGGCTCGGCGTTTCAATCCTAACCAATGCTCAGGGAGATATTCTTGGAAGCAAAAATTGCGAGTAGGTTCTACCAGTTCAGAACCGAGCTGGAAAAAAGAGGAATCGTTTTTTCATACAGTGGAATCCTCACTGAAGATATTTTGACCAGCATTGGCGGCGCCTTGCGTCAAAAAATGACGCTGGACCGGACGGACCCAAAAATCGCGCGGGGCGTGTTCTCCTCGTTCGTTGAGCAGGTCCAGAACGTAATCCGCTATTCCGCTGAAACACAAGAGATGCCCACTCGCGAAACAGGCGAAGTTACGCCCCCTCCAACCACTGATTCGCGAAGCGAAGAGGATGGCGAGCAGGACAACCACCTGCGCTACGGATTGGTTGCCATCGGTCGCCAACCGGATGGTCGGCATTTTGTCAGTTGTTCCAATCTCGTGGCTGCCTCACAGGCTCCAGGCTTGCGCGCGAGCCTGGAGCGTCTTCGCGGCCTTGATCGCAAAGCGCTGACAACGCTCATGAGAGAACAGCTCAAAGAAGCCCCACCAGAAGGTTCTAAAGGTGCAGGGGTCGGTTTCATCACGATGGCTCGCGAGGCGGTGGGCGGTTTCGATTTTGATTTCTATCCGATACCAGACTCGGATAACGTCTATTTCACGTTTGAGGCCTATTTTTGACCGTAACGTTCACGTAAACAGCGGCTCATCTCCAAGTTTTAATTCGGAATCACTCGACATGGACAACTTGATTATTGGGGCGGATGTCCGAACCCCCGCAATTGAATTCAAATGGGCGGACGGAAAGTTTTTGATCCGTGGTGAATCCTACCCAGAAGACGTACGCAAATTCTACGACCCGCCAATGAAGGCGTTTAGAAGCTGGGCAGAAGAATCGGGTACGCAGGCCGTGGAGTTTGAACTCTCGTTTGTTTACTTCAATAGTTCAACCGCCAAAGTTCTGATGGACTTGTTTGAATTTCTTGAAGAGATTGCCGAGGACGGTCGGGAGGTATCGATTGCTTGGGTTCATGCCGAGGACGACGACAATTTGAAGGAGCTTGGTGAAGAATTTGCTGAGGAACTCAGTGTGGCGAAGTTCGAACTGCGGGTCATGGCTTAACCGATAACCGTTCAGGGAAGTCATCATGCAGGATCAGTTTTTCGCGTCAGTTGAGCAGCTTGTTCGCGCTCAGGCTCCAGTCGCGCTTGGCGACCGTTGTGATGGTGTCATCCGGCGTATTCGGGACGACTCGAACATCAAACTACTCGCGGTCGTCGATGCAGAGGGCCGCCCGACCGGCGTCCTGGAGCGCCAGATGGTGCTGTCATCCGTATCGGATCCACTTCGATACGCGGTTTACCAGAATCGCACCGTATCGGTGATGATGGAAGAGCAGTTCATCGCCGTCGAGGCGTCAATGCAACTGTCCGATCTGAGCCGCCAGCTGGTTGAAATGGGCGTCGGTCTGGATCAGGGCGGCGTCGTTGTCAATCGGGACGGCGTCTACTTTGGAATCCTGCACAACTCCGATATTTTGGACCACATGATCAAGGTCGATGCCGCTAGGTCCAAAGAATTGGCGATCGCTCATGAAGTGGTTGTGGACAGCGTCAATTATGCGAGTCGAATCCAGCGCGGGCTTCTACCCTCGATGGAACGGATGAAGTCGGTGATGGCCGATGTCGGTGTTCTCTGGGAACCACGGGACGTCGTTGGGGGCGATATTTACTGGATGTCGCCCATAAACGATGACGGATCGTTCTGGGTAGGTCTCATTGATTGCACAGGCCATGGCGTGCCTGGCGCAATGGTTTCGATGCTGGTCGCTGCATCGCTCGAACGTATTTATGACCTCGGTACCAGCACGTCGCCTGGGCAAATCCTGGCCCAGTTAGGCGATTTCGTCCGAATTGCTCTTAATCAGGATAGTGAGGATGCAGAATCGAATGACGGCTTTGATGCTGCAATCTGCAAGTTCGACCCCAAAGCCGACTCCTTGACTTTCGCCGGCGCACGGATCGGGATTTTTGCCGTCCCCAAATCAGGTGGCGATGTGATCCGGATTAACGGATTCAAAGGAGCACTCGGATATAAAGGCTCGGAGCCTCACACACCGCTACCTGAGGTTGATCTGAAGATGAGCGACTTAAAGCTCGTTACGATGGCAACGGATGGCATTTTTGACCAGCCAGGGGGCGCAGATCGCCGCGCATTTGGGCCCACCCGCTGGCGTGACGCGATTCAATCGACTTGCCATATGTCCCCTTCAGAGATGGTAGAGCCCTTGCGGCGACGCCTGGATGAATGGCGTGGCGACGGTCATCGCCGAGATGACCTTTCGGCCGTCTTACTGGGTCTCTGAGGGCATAAACGAAGGACCGGTTATCCTGTTCCGTAAATTGAGGAGATCCCCATGAATTCTGCTGGGCATGGGGATTCGATCCGATCGCAGTTCAACTCGGGGGCTTCGAGGCGCGTCGAAGCCATTTACCTCACACCTGATGTCGTCAGGCAACGGGAACATGCGATCCACCGGCTTGCACCTCAACCCGGAGAACGCGTTCTGGACATCGGTTGCGGCCCCGGCCTAACCACCCTGGCGCTAGCCTCAGCGGTTGGTCCTCATGGGTCGGTGCATGCCGTTGATATTGCCGAACCCATGTTGGCACTGGCGCGCAACCGATGCGCCACCCAGCCCCAGGTCCACTTTGAGCATCAAGACGTCACGCAATTGCCACATGCGGATGGCGTATTTGATATCGCGCTAGCGACCCAGGTCTATGAGTACCTGCCGGATGTCGACCAGGCATTACGCGAGTTGCACCGGGTGGTCCGTCCCGGCGGGAGAGTCTTATTGGTCGACACCGATTGGGAATCTGCCGTGTGGGCCAGCCGCGATGATGCGCGTATGCGCCAGGTCCTTGAAACCTGGAATCAGCATATTCCGTGGCCGCAATTGCCGCGACAGTTGCAGCAACGCCTGCTTCAGGCCGGTTTTACGGATGTCGAGGTGGAGGTTATGCCGCTGCTAAACACGCGCTTTAACCGACAGACCTATAGCGTCGGGATGCTCGAAGTCATCGGCGCTTTCGTGCGGGGGCGGGGTGCATGTACCGCGCAGGTGGTTGAGGATTGGCAGGCCGATGTGTGCAGCATGGACGAGCACACGGGTTATTTCTTCAGCTTGAACCGTTACGTATTTTTTGCGCGGGCCACGGGCAGGCTTTAATCGCGCCAGGGTTTAATCACCTCGAGCCCAAAGCACTCGAAATCCCGTTCATTGCGGGCGGCCTGCCCGCAAACCATTCAACCACCCCGGAATCAGGCGTTCTGCGCCGAAACTCCAAAATCACGTTGGTATCGAGCAAGTAGCTCAAATTGAACTCTCGCGGGTTAAACCCGTTTCACGCTCGAACGCGATGTCCTAAGCGCCAGACTAAAGCGTCACAGAGCCCAGCACGGAACAAGACGACACACCGCGAATTTGAGGGCGTCAGGGTTATCACCAACTACCGCCTGGCTAGAGTGACTCGCAAACTCGCTCGCAATCGAACCAACACCCCCTCGACAGCACCCTCCAGGAAAAAAACACGATGGAAATTCAAGGACAAGCCGCATTGGTTACCGGTGGTGGATCCGGGCTCGGCGAAGCGACCGCACGTGAACTTGCACGCTGTGGCGCAAAAGTCGCCATCCTGGATCTCAATCTAGCCAATGCCGAACGGATCGCGGCAGACATTGGTGGCCTTGCCATTCAATGCAACGTCAGCGATGCCGACAGCATGCAAGCCGCAATCGACCGGGCGGCTGAGGCCCATGGTCCGGCGCGCATCCTGATGCAGATCGCGGGCATTGGGACCGCCAAGCGTGTCGTTGCCAAAGATGGCCAGGCGGCACCATTACAAGATTTTGTAAAAGTAATCGAAGTCAATCTCATCGGCACCTACAATGCCTCAAGATTATTTGCCGCCGCCGCAGCCAAATTAGACCCACTTGAAGACGGCGAGCGCGGCGTCATGGTTTGGACCGCATCCGTCGCTGCCTTTGATGGGCAGGTGGGCCAACAAGCCTATAGCGCATCCAAAGCTGGCGTCGCCGGGATGACATTGCCAATGGCCCGCGATCTGGCGCAACACGGAATTCGAGTTTGCACCATCGCGCCGGGTCTGTTTGCAACCCCGCTCATGAAAACCCTGCCCGAGCATGTGCAGCACTCACTCGCCGAGAGCATCCCGTTCCCCAAGCGTTTGGGGAAACCCGAGGAATTCGCGCATTTAGCGGCCCAGATTGTGACGAATACGCATCTCAACGGTGAAGTTATTCGTCTGGACGGTGCCCTCAGAATGGCGCCCCGCTGAGAGATGTCACAGGGCACCAGAACCGTCACTCTCGACGTCGACATCGCGTTTGGCGATTGTGACCCCGCCGGAATTGTCTTTTTTCCGAATTTCTCAAAATGGATGGATGCGTCATCCCTGAACTATTTTGTGAAGTGCGGTGTGCCCGTCTGGCGTGAACTGGTCAAGACGACCGGGATTATCGGCACGCCAATCCTGGAATTGAGCATCCAGTTCAAACAGGCCGCCACCTACGGCGAGCATATTCAGGTGCACACCAGCATGCACGAATGGCGCGACAAGGTTTTCATTCAAAAACACCGGGTCATGCGCGCCGACACCTTGCTTTGCGAGGGCCTCGAGACCCGCGCTTTTTGCATCAAACACCCCGACGACCCAGACCGAATCAAAGCGATCACGATCCCGGCAGACATCAAGTCGCTCTGCTCATGAACTGACTTGGCCCATGACGACGCTTGGGTTTCAGGCCTGGTTGTCGAGCCCCAGCAACCGCACCGCATTGCCCTTCAGGATGCCAGGCATGACTTCGGGCTTGAAGCCGGCGACTTCGAAATCCTTCATCCAGCGTTCGGGCGTGATCAGCGGGTAGTCGCTGCCGAACAAGACGCGGTCTTTAAGGAGGGTGTTGGCGTACTGCACCAACTGCTTGGGAAAATACTTGGGACTCCAGCCTGACAGGTCGATCCATACATTGGGCTTGTGGGTGGCGAGGCTGAGCGCTTCGTCCTGCCAGGGAAAGCTCGGGTGCGCCATGACGATCTGAATGTCGGGCCAGTCGATCGCCACATCTTCGAGCAGCATGGGGTTGCTGTTCTGCAAGCGCAAACCACCGCCGCAGCGCATGCCTGAACCGATGCCGCTGTGACCGGTGTGAAAAATAGCGGGCAATTTGTGCGCGTTGATCACCTCGTAGATCGGCCAAGCCATGCGGTCATAAGGAAGGAATCCCTGCACCGTCGGGTGGAACTTGAAGCCCTTGACGCCCTCCTCTTTGATGAGTCGCTCGGCTTCGCGTGCGCCCATCTTGCCCTTGTGCGGGTCGATGCTGGCAAAGGCCATCATCATGTCGCTGTTCTCGCGCGCTGCCTGCGCAATCTCTTCGTTCGGAATGCGGCGACGCCCGAGCTGCGCCTCGCTATCCACGGTGAACATCACCAGACCGATATTCTTTTCGCGGTAGTACGCGATTGTCTCCGCGATCGTCGGACGGCGATTGGAGCCGAAGTACTTATCGGCCGCGCGGTCGTATTCTTCGCCGTAATTATCAAACGGGTTCCAGCAGCTCACTTCGGCGTGTGTGTGGATATCGATCGCGATCAGGTCTTGGTGTTTCATGGTGCAGGGGTCTAGGGATAGTCCCAAGAAGAAAGTTGCAGCGATTACTGACAATATGATTATTGATAATAACTTGTTTGATCTGCAGATCAACCAAAGCAAAGGAATGCGATGAGCAACCCGATCCTCGAACGCGCAGCCAAGAATGGCATCACCCTTGAAATGCGTGGTGCTGTCGCGATTGTCACCCTGCGTCGCCCGGCCAAGCGCAATGCGCTGTCTGACCTGCTGATCGAAGCCATCCGAGATACCTTCCAGAACCTGCCCGCCGAGGCCAAATCGGCCGTGATCGACGGCGAAGGCCCGCACTTCTGCGCGGGTCTGGACTTGTCCGAACTCAAGGAGCGTGACGCCGGCGAAGGCGTACACCATTCGCGTGGGTGGCACGTCGCACTTGACGCCGTGCAGTACGGCCGCGTGCCCGTCATCGCAGCATTGCATGGCGCCGTGGTGGGTGGCGGACTCGAACTGGCCAGCGCTTGCCATATCCGTGTGGCCGATGAAAGCACCTTCTATGCACTGCCCGAAGGCACGCGCGGCATCTTCGTGGGCGGCGGCGGATCGGTGCGCGTACCCAAACTGATCGGCGTGGCCCGCATGACCGACATGATGCTGACGGGCCGCGTCTACAACGCGGTCGACGGTGAGCGCGTGGGCTTTGCTCAATACCTGGTACCTCAAGGGTCAGCGCTCGAAAAAGCCATGGATCTGGCCGAGCGCATCGCGACCAACGCCCCGCTGACCAATTACGCCTTGATGCACGCCCTGCCGCGCATCGCAGAACAGCCGGCCGACCACGGCTACCTAACCGAGGCGCTGATTTCCTCGATCACACAGGCTGCCCCGGAAGCCAAGGCCCGTGTGCGTGCCTTCCTCGAAGGTAAGGCCGCCAAAGTCAAGCAACCCGACTGAAAAAACACGAATGAAACAAGACGTGACCGGCCCGAGATTCCGGCCCCTCAAGTTCGGCGTCACGCGTGTGGCGCTGCGCGATGGTGCGCCTGGCATCCACTATCTACGCGCCGAGCAGGACCTGAATCCTTTTCCCGGACGCCTGACCGACCGCCTGCAGCACTGGGCACAAGTCAAACCCGATCACACCTTCATGGCCCGACGCATCAACAGTGCCGATGGCCGCCTGGGTGAGTGGAAACACATCAGTTACGCCCAAGCCTGGTCAACGGCCCGCAGCATTGCCCAGGGCCTGATCAACCGAGGTCTGAACGCCGACAAACCCGTCGCGATCCTGAGTGAAAACAGTCTTGAAAATGCCCTTCTCGCGCTCGGATGCCTGATCGCGGGGGTTCCCTACACCCCCGTGTCGCCGCCCTATTCGCTCATCAGTCAGGACTACGACAAGCTCAAGCATGTCCTGAGAACGGTCACGCCGGGTCTGGTATTCGCGCAGGATGCTCGCTATGCCAAAGCGATTGCCGCGGCGGTTGACCAGAACATTGTGATCGTGATGGCAGAGGGCGGCGTTGAAGGACGCCCCAGCAGCCGCTTCGACGAACTGTGCGCCACGCCCGTCACGGACGCCGTAGATCAAGCGATGGCTGCCACCGGCCCGGACACCATCGCCAAGTTTCTGTTCACCAGCGGTTCGACCAAGCTGCCCAAGGCCGTCATCAACACCCACCGCATGTGGTGCGCCAACCAGCAGCAGATGGCGCAGTCGATGCCAGTCCTGGCAGAGCAGGACCTTGTGCTGGTCGACTGGCTGCCCTGGAACCACACGTTCGGCGGTAACCACAACTTCGGTATGGTCGTCTTCCACGGCGGCACCCTCTACATCGATGACGGCAAGCCCACGCCCGCGCTCATTCACGAAACCCTTCGTAACCTGCGTGAAATCGCCCCGACGGTGTACTTCAACGTCCCCACCGGTTTCGAAGAGATCGCGAACGCCATGAAAGTCGACGACGCGCTGCGCAAGACCTTGCTGTCGCGCGTACAGATGTTCTTCTACGCCGGCGCCGCACTCGCCCAACCGGTATGGGACAGTCTCTACGAAAGCCAAGAGCGCGAAATCGGCGAGCGAATCGTCATGGCCACCGGGCTGGGGATGACCGAGTCCGGCCCGTTCGGGATCTTCGTGACCAACCCCAACGTGCGCGCTGGCGACCTGGGCGTGCCCGCGCCAGGCCTGGACCTGAAGCTGGTGGACATGGATGGTAAAACCGAAGTGCGCTACCGCGGCCCCAACATCACACCGGGCTACTGGCGTGCCCCGAGGGAAACAAGCGAAGCCTTCGACGACGAAGGCTTCTTCAAATCCGGCGATGCCGTCAGGTGGATCGACGAGACCGACCCGCATCTCGGTCTGAAATTCGACGGCCGTATCGCCGAAGACTTCAAGCTGTCCACCGGTACCTTTGTGAGCGTGGGCCCGCTGCGCGGTAAAGTCATCGCGGCTGGCGCCCCCTACATTCAGGACGTGGTGCTCACGGGTTTGAACATGCGCGAAGTCGGCGCCATGGTCTTTCCGACCCACAAGGTACGGGAACTCTCGGGCCTGCCCGGGACAACCCCGCTGTCGGATGTACTGGCCAGCGCGCCCGTCCGCGCGCACTTCCAGAAGGTGATCAACAAGCTCGCCGCGACCAGCACCGGGAGCGCCAACCGGATCGCCCGCATGTGTCTGTTATCGGAGCATCCCACCATCGACAAAGGCGAGATCACGGACAAGGGCTCGATCAACCAGCGCGCCGTGCTCACCCACCGAGCCGACACCGTGGCGCTACTGCACAACGACGGCCTGCGAGACATCCTAAAACCCAACAGCTGAACTTTTCAACCCTGTGTCTTACACCCCCATCCGAAGGAGACAATCATGAAACTTAAGAACACCCTGCTGGCCCTGGCCATCACCGCCGTGTCAAGCACGACCGCGCTCGCCGAAATCAAGATCGGCGTCAGTCTGGCCCTGACTGGTCCCGGCTCAGGCCTCGGCATCCCGATGCAGAACCAGTTCAAGCTGTTCCCACAGACGATAGCTGGCGAGAAGGTTTCACTCATCGTTCTGGACGACGCCACCGATCCGGGCAAAGGCGCCGCTAACGCACGCCGCTTTGTGACTGAAGACAAGGTGGATCTGATCATCGGCTCATGCATCACTGCGGTCGCTGCGGCCATGACCGACATCGCCGCGGAAGCCTCCACCGCGCAGCTCGCAGGCTCGCCGGTCGGCGTACCCGCGGGTAAGGACAAGTGGATGTTCCGCCTGCCGCAGTCCAACACCGTGATGGGCTACGCCATGGTCGAGCACATGAAAAAGCAAGGCGTCAAGACAGTCGGCTTTCTGGGCTACACCGATGCGTATGGCGAGCAGTGGCTCAAGGAAGTCACGCCGCTGATGGACAAAGCAGGTATCAAGATCATCGCGACCGAGCGCTTTGCCCGCACCGATACCAGCGTGACCCCCCAAGCCCTCAAGCTGGTGTCCGCCAATCCCGACGCCATGCTGGTCGTGGCCTCGGGCTCAGGCGCAGCCATGCCACAGTTGGGTCTGCTCGAGCGCGGCTTCAAAGGCAAGATCTATCAAACGCACGCCGCCGCCACCATGGACCTGATGCGCGTTGGCGGGAAAGCCGTTGACGGCACCTTCGTCTCCGCTGGCCCGGTCATCGTCCCCGACCAGTTGCCCGACAGCCACCCGTCAAAGAAGATTGCGATGGACTTTGTGGCCAAGTACGACAAGGTCTATGGCGTCGGTAGCCATAACCAGTTTGCCGGCCACGCCTATGACGCCCAGGTCGCACTCGAAAAAGCGGTTCCGCTGGCACTCAAGAAAGCCAAACCCGGCACGCCTGAGTTCCGTACCGCACTGCGCGATGCATTCGAAACCATGGGCAGCACTCAATTCGCGCACGGCATCATGAACTGGACCAAGGATGACCACTGGGGTTACACCATGGAAACGGCCGTGATGCTCAAAGTCGTGGACGGCAAGTTCAAGGTCGAATAGGTCGAATAGGTCGAAGAAGACCCACCAACGCCTGTCTGGGGCTTCTTCGGGAGCCCCGTTTTCCCAGGGCCGTTCATGGACTTCTCCATCGCCAGCATCCTGCTGCTTGACGGCGTGACCAACGGAGCGGTCTATGCCCTGCTCGGGCTGGCCACCGTCCTTGTATTCACCGTCACGAGGGTGATCTTCATTCCGCAGGGCGAGTTCGTCACCTATGGAGCCCTCACCCTGGCCATGATGCAGACCGGCAAGACGCCCGGCACCGTCTGGCTGTTGCTGATCCTGGCGGGGGTGGCCTCAGTGATGGAATTGGCTGAGCGCTGGCGCCACCACGGCAATGCCGGACGCGCCCTGAAGGCTGGACTCAGGACGCTCGCGTTCCCTCTGGCCATCGCATTACTGTCCATCTGGGCCGCATCGCAACAGTTCCCACTATGGGCACAGGCCGCCCTGAGTGCGGCCATCGTCGCGGCCTTCGGCCCGCTCATTTACCGCGTGGCCTACCAGTCGCTGGAAGCCGCCACCCCGCTGGTACTGCTCATCGTCTCGGTGGGCGTGCACTTCGCGATGACTGGCCTGGGCCTGCTGTTTTTTGGTGCGGAAGGTTTCCGCAATCCAGCATTCTGGGATCAGCGCTTTTCACTGGGCCCCGTCACTCTTGGTGGCCAGGCCGTGATCATCTTCGGGGTCTCGCTTGCCCTGATCCTGCTGCTGTGGCTGTACTTTGAAAAGTCACTGAGCGGCAAGGCCCTGCGCGCCACCGCCGTCAACCGCACAGGCGCCCGCCTGATGGGGATCTCCACTCACGCCTCAGGACAACTCACCTTTCTGATGGCCGCGCTCATTGGCGGCCTCTCGGGTCTGCTGATCGGCCCAACCACCACCGTGTTCTACGACTCGGGTTTCCTGATCGGTCTTAAGGGGTTCGTGGCGGCTGTGATCGCGGGCCTGTCGAGCTACCCTGGCGCCCTGATCGGCGCGCTGTTTGTGGGCATTGTTGAATCCTTTGGCGCTTTCTGGGCGAGTGCCTTCAAAGAAGTGATCGTCTTTACCCTGATCCTGCCCATCCTCCTCGTGCGTTCGCTGCGAAGCGGCCACTCTGACGAGGATCACTAAGGTGACGCGGCGCCTTCCGATCGTGCTGCTGGCCCTGGCTGTGCCGGTGGTTGCGCTGCTGCCACTGCCCGATTTCTGGATCGCCCAGCTCAACTACATCGGCCTGTATGCGCTTGTCTCCTTGGGCCTGGTGCTGCTGACCGGCGTGGGCGGCCTGACTTCATTTGGTCAGGCGGCCTTCGTGGGCATCGGCGCCTACACCACCGCCTGGTTCACACTGAACACCGGCATGTCGCCCTGGCTCACGCTGTTCGTGGGTCTGGCGTTCACGGCCATCAGTGCCATGATCGTCGGCGTGATCACACTGCGCATGTCGGGCCACTATTTACCGCTGGCCACGATCGCATGGGGACTCTCGTTGTACTACCTGATGGGCAACCTCGACGCCCTGGGCAAGTACGACGGGCTGCTCGGCCTCAAGAGTTTATCCATCGGCAGCATCAACCTCGCCCAGGGCCGTTTGTTCTTCGTGCTGTGCTGGGCGATGCTGATCGCAAGCGCCGTGGCGCTGCTCAACCTCCTGGATTCGCGTCCTGGCCGTGCGATCCGCTCGCTCAAAGGTGGCACGCAGATGGCTGAAGCGATGGGCATCAATACCTTCCGCTACAAGGTCACGATCTTCGTCACCGCTGCGTTGTTTGCCTCGGTGGCCGGCTGGCTGCTGGCGCATTTCCAGCGCACGGTGAACCCCTCGGCCTTTGGTCTGAAGATGGGTATCGAGTACCTTTTCATGACGGTCGTCGGTGGTGTGGGCTACGTCTGGGGCGCCATCGTTGGCGCTGGTCTGGTCAAGCTGCTGGACGATTGGCTTCAGGTCGCCTTGCCAGCCCTGATCGGCACCAGCGGCAGCTACGAGGTGATTGTGTTCGGCGTGGTCCTGGTGCTGGTACTCAAATACCTGCCCGAGGGCCTGTGGTCGCTGGTGGCCCGCAAATTCCCACCTCCAAATCGCTTGATCGACTGGGCCGATGCGGATGACTTGCCGGTACGCGGCAAACCCCAGGATGGCGAGCGGGTGCTGGTGGTCGACAGGATCCGAAAGCAGTTCGGTGGTCTGGTCGCTGTCAATGACATCAGCTTCGACATCGCTGCAGGCCAGATCGTTGGCCTGATCGGTCCCAACGGCGCCGGCAAATCCACCACCTTCAACCTGATCACTGGAGGACTGAGCAAGACCTCTGGCGGTGTCACCTTTCTCGGTGAAGACGTGAGTGCCCTGCCCTCGCGGGAGATTTCACGCAAAGGCATGGCCCGTACCTTCCAGCACGTCAAAATGATCGCCGACATGACCGTGCTCGAAAACGTGGCCATGGGCGCCTATACGCGCGGCAGCAGCGGCGTGGTCATGTCCATGCTGCGCGCCAACCGGGCCGAAGAACAGCGCCTGATGAAGGAAGCCCAGCGCCAGCTTCAACGCATCGGCATGGGCGACTACCTGCACGAGCAGGTTGGCAATCTGGCCATGGGACCGCAGCGACTCATGGAGATTGCCCGCGCGCTTTGCTGTGACCCCGCCTTGCTCTTGCTCGACGAACCGGCAGCTGGCCTGCGCCACCTGGAAAAACAGGCTCTGGCCGCAGTGCTGCGCCAGCTGCAGAGCGAAGGCATGAGCATCCTCCTGGTCGAACACGATATGGACCTGGTGATGGACGTGTGCGACCAGCTGGTGGTGATGGAGTTCGGCACGCTGCTCACACGCGGCACGCCTGCCGAGGTACAGGCCAACCCCGCTGTGCGCGCCGCCTACCTCGGAACGGAGCACTGACATGTCAGCTCCGCTCCTCAACGTCAGGGATCTGCGTGCCGGCTATGGCAAGGCCGAGGTTTTGCACGGTCTGGACCTTCAAGCAGACAAGGGCAGCGTGATCACGGTGATCGGCCCCAACGGCGCGGGCAAATCCACCCTCCTCAACAGCCTGATGGGCATCTTACCCAGCAAGGGGCGTATCGAATTCGAAGGTCAATCCATCGAAGAACTCACGCTCGAAGAACGCGTGATGCTTGGCATCTCCCTCGTACCCGAGAAACGTGAGCTCTTCGGCACCATGAGCGTGGAAGACAATCTGGTGCTCGGGGGGTTTCGTCAGATGCGCCTTGGCAATCATCGGTGGCGGGACCGCCTCGCGGACGTGTTCGATTTATTTCCGCGCCTGCAGGAACGTCGCGCTCAGCAAGCCAGCACCCTTTCGGGCGGCGAGCGCCAGATGCTGGCCGTGGGCCGTGCACTGATGTCGCGCCCCGCCGTGTTGATGATGGACGAGCCCAGCCTTGGCCTGGCCCCCCTGATCGTCAAGGACATCTTCTTGATCATCAAGACCCTGCGCCAGACCGGCGTGACCATCGTACTGGTCGAGCAGAACGCGCGCGCTGCCTTGGCCGTGGCCGATCAAGGCTACGTACTGGAGATGGGCGAGATCGGACTGCAGGGCCCTGCAGCCGAACTGGCGCAGAACCCGCGGGTGATTGACACCTATCTTGGCGCCGCCAGGAAATGATCGTCGACAAAAAACCCGTAGGCCGACTGCCCACCGTCACGGGGGTTGACCAGGTGGACACCTCCTACCTAGAGACCCTGCTGGGCTATAACGCTCGCCGCGCGGCGCTAACAATCATCGAAGTCTTTCTGGAGCGCATGGCTAAGTTCGGCCTGCGTCCGGTTGACTTTTCGG
>Ga0214921_10005005_pt1 | contig 19039 bp, 28 predicted proteins | sample LL1505_MetaG_FD_177992 | JGI IMG/M metagenome (GOLD analysis project Ga0214921, IMG submission 177992) | Freshwater microbial communities from Lake Lanier, Atlanta, Georgia, United States - LL-1505 | ecosystem: Environmental > Aquatic > Freshwater > Lake | place: USA: Georgia | collected... | reverse complement strand
TGACATAGAGTGTAGTGCCAGTAAGAAGCCCATCCCTCATTCATTATCTTGGTTTGAATTTGTGGCCAGAAGTATTGACCTTCTTCGCGACAGACGTGGATGATATCTCGCTTCCAGTCAGGAATGTTTGCATTTTCTTCTATGAAACCTAATAGATCATAGTCAGGTTCAAGAGGGTACAGATCCATGTTAAAATCTTTGTACCTACCGTCCTTATCATTATTGATCATTTCAACATATTCTGCATACATCTCTTCATGAGACCTGCGAACCTGTCCGTACTTCGTTGTTTGGAATTGCAACGCCTGGCATGCGTCTATCGTTCTTTCAACTTTTTCGATGCCGATGTGTTGGTTTTCAACATAGCTTTGAATTCTCTTCTTGGCCGCCCTGAGTCGTTGGATGACTGATTCAGGTCTTGTACTCTTGAACATCCTGTTATTCTTGAAGAAGTCAGAGTGTCCGACACAGTGGGCCATGATGAGTATCTGGAGGTAGAGAGGGTTTTCTCTCATCAGGTATGCCAATGAAGGATCACTGTTGATGATGAGCTCATATGGAAGACCTTCCATTCCCACGTTGTAACGATTCATTGTCTGTTCGAAAGACTTTCCGAAAGACCAGTGAGAATACATGGACGGCATGCCGTGATGGACCATGGCCCCGATCATCTCTTGGTAGTCGATGACCTCATAGTCAAGCTCATACCAATCCAGCTTGTGACCTTTTGCCAGGTCAACAATCTTGTCATCCCAAACTTTGAGATCTTCTAATTTGTAATCCATCAGTCATCCTCCGTGGAAGTTCCGCCCATTAGACTCGTGAATGCCGACCAGACCTCTTCACGTTTTTGAATTCTAACTTCTTTCAGCTTATTGCTCTGCAATGGTCTTAACAACTGATAAAGTTTTCCTGGGTCAGACATCCAGCTAACTTCTGGTTCAATTTCGCAATAACCATATAGCTGAGCCACCGAAGTGATCTTACGAGCCTCTTCCAAGAACTTAGCGTTGTCATCAGAAAAGTTGTCACCGTCAGAACATTGAAACAGATAGATGTTCCATGAAGATGGATGATATCTCTTTGCGATGATGTCGTTGGCCATTATTAAAGCAGATGATGCTCTCGTTCCGCCTGAAGAAGCCTTTGTGAAGAAGTCTTTCTCTTCTACCTCATTGGCTTCTGTATCGTGAGAAATGAAGACGATGTCGATAGTCTCATATTTTAGACGGAGGAACTGATATAATAGGAAGAAGAATGACCTTGCGAGGAATTTCTTTTCCTGGGACATAGACCCAGAAACGTCCATCACAAAGAAGATGACGGCATTTGTACAGGGTTTCTTCTTTAGCTTGTAGTGACGATACTTTAGATCATCGTCATGGAATGAGAAAGACTCACCTTCTTCTGCTTTTTCAGGATCAAAACCTGCAGCCTTCATTCTCTTGATACGAGCGATGGCCGATTTTTTCCTGTCCAATCTTGGCATGATGCCTTGAGGACGGTAGCCCTTACGCTTAAGCTTTTCAGTATCAATATTTGCAAGTTGTCTTTTTTGGAGCTCTGGCAGTTTCAGCTCAGCGAAGAGGTATTCTGCAAGTTCTTCATGGGTGATTTCAACATCATAGTATTCTTCACCTTTTTCTCCACCTGCTTTATTAGGTTGTCCACCTTGCCCTTGTGGAGGTGGATCACCGATTTTTTGGTCACGCTTTACGTCTTTTCCAGGAGCTGATCCGACTTGTTTGCCATTGCTCCCGTAAACGAAACGATATTCTTTAATACCTCGCACAGGAATTCGATACTTTTGTTTGCCGTCTTTGCTGATTATGCTTTCGTCGGCAACTATGTGATGTATCCCATCCCTGATGGCTTTTTCAATCTTTTGCTTGTGCCTGCGACGGTCAGAAGCCGTGCGGTCAGCCACGGTTTTATGTTCACGAAAGATGCTCATGAGTCGCCCTACCTTGATTATAAGTAATCAATACCTTTCTGGATATTATAAAAATAATTTTAATTCCAAAAATCGAAATCTTTTGGTAACTGTTGCATTCCTCTCATTGACGGAGAAGATGCCAGAGGCTGAGAAATTTTGTTCTTTGTGTTTATCTTCAATGTACCGATAAACATACCTAGAGTCAACATCGCGACGAGCGCGTGACAAATCAACATGATCATAAGATAAAATCCTTATGTTATTTGTTTAAATCTGGTTCAGATATCGAGAGTTTTTGGATAACCCTTTTGACCTGGTTTCAAGCGTGGTTTGCCAGCTTTTCTGCGAGCTCGTATGTTGGCCCACAGATTGTTCTTTGACTTCTTTTTCTTGACTTCGGTCATCGATTCATCTTCGATGTCAACAGACATCATACCATGATCATCGTAACTTAAATCGCCGTCATGAAGATCGTGCGATTTTGATTCCATATAACCAAAGAGGTCAGACATGTCACTGTATGCCTGACCGAGCTTGTATTGGACCCACCCAGGTAATTCATCATTTTCTCCAATGATGTCAAGCAACATCTCTGCCATCTCGGCAATCCTGTGGAGCTGGGATATCGCCATTTCACCTTCGTGATCTGGTGCACCCTCATTCCAGTCATGTCCTGGGTCTTGCATGTGGTCCATATCATCTTGCATAATTTTGGTTCCGGGATATATATTACAAATCTTATGAAGTTAACCGTATCGCAATTAAGAAGATTAATCAGAGAAGCAGTTAAGGCTCATCTAACCGATGAAGAAGCAGTAATTCCAGGTAAGCCTGTCTATGATGATCCAAAAATATCTCAAAAAGATGCAGCAAAGCTTGGCGATGGTGCATGGCCAGGCGGATGGCTTGATGAAGAAGAACTTGATGAGGAAGAAGAAACATGAATATCACTTTGGATATTTTGAAAGAAATCATCTCAGAGGGTGTGATGTTGGAACAACTTGGCGTCCTTGATCAATTTGAATTAGACCTCGACACAATTCGAGAGTCTGTTCTGTCAGAGGCCGAGTATCATGGAAGAAAAGTCTCTTTGGGAAAGCCCATGAAGGGTGACGTAAAGAAATACAAGGTATATGTCAAGGACCCCAAGACCGGAAACGTGAAGAAAGTCAACTTCGGTGACCCAAACATGGAAATCCGCAGAGATAATCCAAAGGCCAGAAAATCCTTCAGGGCGCGCCACGGTTGCGGAACAAAAAGGGCTTCCAATAGGACAAAAGCGGCTTTCTGGAGCTGCCGCATGTGGTCTACAAAACCTGTTTCTAAGATTCTAAAAGGAAAGTGATATTCCAATTAAACTTTCCCATCTCCTGATATTTAGTATCCTCACAAGATCATAGGAGAATAAGGAAAGAAATGAAACACAGCGCCGGAATCCACATCATACTCGACGGCTTCGTCAAAGATCCAAACGTATTTAATGGTCCATGTCTTGAACATACCTTTAAAAAACTCGCAGAAGCTTTAGAGATGAAGATCATAATGGGTCCGGAATTCCTGGAAGTTGAACTAGATCCTACCAAGCTTCAGTCCGATGTGTTTCAGGATGAAGGTGGAATCACAGGAATGTGTGTCATTTCAACATCTCACATGTCTATTCACTGCTGGCCGATCCGTAAATGTTTCTCCATGGATGTATTCTCCTGCAAGGACTTCGATAGTGAAAAAGCCAAGCAGATCATCTGGAACCTCCTCGGGGTTGAGTCTGGTGACTACACGGTTGTTAACAGAACTTTTCCAGACGTACAAGTGTAAACTTTAGATTTCTTGGTATAATATGGACCCCAATCCGCCGACTTCGGCGAACAAAGGTAAAATAATATGTCAAAGAATCTATTTGGAATTGTTTGCGTTCTTGCTGTCCTCGTCGCTTGCAGCGACAAGGAAGAGTCGACTGAAGCTACTACGGCATCTTCAACAGTTGTGGCTTCTAGCTCATCATCAGGTGGCGGAGCTACATCAACGGGCGTGGAGTCAGGTGGTGTTGGTGGTTCCGTTGCTTCAGCCGGCGGTGCTCAAGGCACAGGTGGATCTACTGCAACAGCAGGTGGTCAGGCAGGCCCAGGAGGCGCTGGCGGCGGTACGTGATCACTAAATAAATCGTGATTAATCAAGCCCTGGGTAACTGGGGCTTTTTTATTTGCTTTTTTCTTTAATGATTTTGTCATTATATGGTGCAGGATCGCCGGTATATGTGTCCGCGAATGGATCACACTTTAACGGAATTTCGCTAGCGATAGTTTCGCCGTTTGGACCCTTGACGATTATCCACTCATAACCGCAATTCCATGGATCAGGTTTATCCGAGACGGAAATTTCGCCGGGCGTGGTGGAGGGATATGGTCCCATTTGTTCATCATCGGACGAAGTTATTTGTATCGGATCAGAATCACTGACTTGCGTTGCACAAGACATTGCTACGATGAGCAGTGTTATTTTAAAGAGGTTTAGATTCTTCATTTGTGATCCTCAAAAATAAGTATTGACATGAAGAATAAAGAAGAAGCGTTACTTCGAAGCTTGATTAGGGAATTTGTTGAAGCATACGCAGTTCGCGGTGGGTCTCAACCTGAAGAGAGTTATGATAAAGAGTTAATGGATGATGAGGCTTTCGATGCCCCGAGCGTCCTTGTGCCGGATGACATCAAAAAGAAAATCAAGAAGTGGGCGAAAGACATGAAGCTTTCGACTTAGTCATTAATCTCTTAGTTGATAATTGAAAATAAAAAACTTTTAATCTCAACAAATTACAGATTGTGTAATTACAGAACCATTGGTGTTAGTTTATAATCTTATTCAGGTATCTGAATTGCATGGGAATTTGAGTTAAATGTTTGAAACAAGACCTACTTATGATCAAGTATCGACTGAGAGTAATAAGCTTAAAATGCGAACTCGTAGTACCAAAGGTCAACACATTGCCACAGAGGGATGCACAGAGTTTACAATGCATGTTTCTCAGCAGACCAATCTTTCTGGCAAGAGAAAGAACCTGATCGATTATTCGCAATATCGATTGATGAAGTATATTGATACCATCACCGATGCGCAACAGAGAACAGTATTGATCGCATTGCTTCATGATTATATCATAGGTGATGTAGCCCTGGCTTGGAAGCGAGGACAACCGGTTTATATTTCTGTCACTAAGGCGTGACATAATCCGTGTACAAATACTAATAAGACCTTACTATAATAACAATATATGACGGTTGAAGATACTCAGGTAACTGGAATTGTTTTCTCTAAAGACGCTAGGAAGAAGCTTTATAACGGGCTAAGGTTGGCCGCAGAAGCAGTCAGTTGCACTTTGGGGCCTAATGGTAAAACTGTTTTAATTCAAAATGGTGACAACTCACCAATCATCACTAAGGATGGAGTTACAGTAAGCAAGTCGGTAAGGTTGTCAGATCCTCTTGAAATGATGGGTGCTCAGCTCTTAAGAGAAGCTGCGTCTCAAACCAACGATGTTGCCGGTGATGGAACAACAACTTCGACAGTGCTCACACATGCTCTTGTTAAAGAAGGAATGAAACTCCTTGATGCCGGATATAACTCCAAGAAACTTTGCAACGGAGTTGATATCGCTGCAAAGACAATTACGCAGTTCATTACAATGATGTCTCACTCTGTTGAATCTTCAGAAAAGATCTGTCAGATTGGAACTATCAGCGCAAACGGTGATGCAAAAATTGGTGAAATTATCTCTCAAGCAATGGAAAAAGTTGGTCGCGATGGAATCATAACGGTTGAGGACGCAAAGGGAACAATTACTTCTCTCGACATTGTTGATGGCATGCAATTTGACAGAGGATATCTTAGTCCTTACTTTGTGACCAATAATGAAAAGATGCATTCGCTATATAATGATGCATATGTGCTTGTTACTGATAAGAAGATTTCAACATTAAAAGACATGATTCCAATTCTGGAGAGCGTCGTTAATTCTAGGAAACCTCTTCTTATAATTGCTGATGATGTTGAAGGTGAGGCACTTCAGGGATTGGTTCTTAATAGGGTTAAGTCTCAATTGCCTGTTGCTGCCATTAAAGCACCAGGATTCGGTCCTTCAAGATCTGATTACCTATCAGATATTTGTGTTTTGACGGGGGCAAAATTAATCTCCAGCGCAAATGGAATTACCCTAGACAAGACTACGTTGAAAGAACTCGGCACTGTAAAGAAATTTGTTGTTGATGCAAAATCAACCACACTAGTTGGTGTTGAATCAACTCGCGGAAAGGTAGATGATCACGTAAACGAATTACGTTCTAGGTCTGAAGATATCACCCTTAGCTCTGATGAACTTTCTATTTTGAAGATGCGAATTGCCAAGCTAGCTTCTGGCGTTGCTGTAATTAAGGTCGGCGGAGCAACAGAGATTGAGATGATTGAGAGAAAGTATAGAATTGAAGATGCTTTACATGCCACCAAGGCTGCAGCCGAAGAAGGAATCGTTCCCGGTGGTGGATCGGCATTGTTCTATGCCGCAGAAGAAGCCAAGGTTGCACTTTTTAGCGGCGATTATGATCGTGATACATTGGCAGGTATTGAGATGGTGCTGAAGTCATGCAGAGAACCGCTGCGGCGCATCGCACAAAATTCCGATCGATCTCCTGATGTCATTGAAGAAGAAATGATTAGAAACAAATCGGCAAAGTTGGGATATGATGCTGCTACAAACCAATTTGTCAACTTGATTGATAAGGGCATCATTGATCCGGCAAAAGTGACCAAAACAGCAATTAAGAATTCAACATCAGTTGCTAAGCTGTTCATGACACTAGATGCTGTCGTACTAAACGAAGTAAAGGGATGAACTTTTTTAAGATAAAAAATGGAGATCTTGTTTTAATTGCTAGACAACGCGCAAGGAAACCAGGAATAGTTGTATCTTCAAATCCATCCAACAACTATCCTAGCAAACACACAGAAAATGTTGTCGAAAGTTATTCATTAAATCATTACGTTTTATTTGATGATTTTGTAGAAGGTCCTTTTTTTACAGGCGAATTAACAAAGGTTATTTAAGTGTCATCATTCGAAATGTTAGGCGATTGTGAGATTGAGTTGCCGGGTTATATGACGTTGTTACCGTCAACAAAAAATTGTGGTCCAGTGATTGCTTGTGGATTTCATCCAGGATCAAAGGATCTTGTGGTTATGACTTCAACCGGCGGACTGCACGAATTAAATCCTTTTGAATTCTTTTCTTCTCAAGAAGTTGGGCACGAGGCATATCCTATCGAGAATGGACAGATGATCGAGTTTGTTCACGAAGACAAAATCATTACAGTAGATTCGCAAGACATCCTAGATGCATGTAAAGAAATAAAATTGTCTGATCTCGAAATAGGTATGAAACATGAAGATCAAACTATCGGTCCTACGAAGGATCATTAGAGAAGAAGTTTATAGAAATAATTTCTGGTATGGAATGTCAGGAATGAATGTAGGTGGTGCAGGATTAAATAAACCATCTAGAGGAATAAAACATGGTGTTCCACCTGGGTTAGGATCAGATGCTCCTCCCGGGCTGGGCGATGATACTGAAACTGAACTGGAGAATGAAGAACAAGAAACATATGAAGAAGAAGCGATACCAACAAGAAGAGGCTGAGCGTGATGACCGTATGGAGTTGATTGGTGTGGTAGAAGAATCTCTACCTGGAACTCTTTTTAAAATAAGAACTTCGGCTGGACAATTAGTCCTTGCTACATTATCAGGAAAGATGAGACAGAATCACATCATGGTTCTACCGGGTGACAATGTTATTGTCGAAGTCAGCCCTTATGACCCCAGTCGTGGCCGCGTGATGTACAGAAAGTAAATATGAACCTTTGGATTGAACAACATCCTTATCTTTTTATGGTTTTGATGGTGTATGCAATAACAACAGTTAACCACATTATCGTCAAAGTTGCTGAACACAAATACAGCTATCGCGAAGACGAGTGATATAGTTAATCAGGAATGAAAAACTTCAATGAAGCAGGATTAAGACAATACATACGTCTCGTTCTAGAGGCTTATTCTAGTAATGTTGATGGTCCCCATCTTAGCAATCTTATGTCACCTCATCTTGCTCAGAGAGATGAAATTCCTTATTTAGGTGTCAAACGTAAAAAGGAAGAAGAAGAAATTTCTTCTCACTTAATGGAACCAGAAGCAGATATGGAAGACTGTTACGGACCCGTTCCTCCAACGACCGATGAACCAGGAGTTTATTCTGATCCTTTCACACAAGATTATCATGTCATTCCAAATCCCGCGATTCCTGGTCGCAGCAGGTAATTAATGCTACGTAAATTACGACACACTGCACGAGTTCTTCTTTCAGCAGTAAGAGAGAAAAAGAAAGAGAATCAACGATCTCCTGAGTGGAGACATACTAGAGATGAGTATTTGAAGAAGAACCCAACATGTGCCGCGTGCGGGTCTGTCACCAAGCTTCAGGTTCATCATAAAATGCCGTTTCATGTTAATCCTCATCTTGAATTGGATGAGAATAATTTGATTACTTTATGCATGGATGAAAATGAATGTCATCTTGAAATAGGTCATGGAGATTCGTGGAAGTGTTATAATCCTCACGTAGAGAAAGATGCGAAGAGATACATGTCTTCAGACAAACATCACAGAGATTTTCTTGTTGAAGACATAAAAATGAATCGAATTCATTCTTCTAAGATCGATTGATGTTCCACCAATCAGTCCATCCTGACCCATGAGGCGTCATTAGTTTGAACATTACTTCTCCGATGCTGTTCATGTCAACTTTGATTTCTATGATCACTGCAGGTGAAGATCCATTCCATAGCGGACACGTTTCCCAATTGGCAATCCAAAAATCAGGTTCTGATCTTAGAAAGATTGGGTGATTCTTTCGCGAAGGTACAACAATGTCACCAACGCGGAACCGTAGTCCCGGATGTTCCATCAGGTCCATTAATTTAATTATGGTTCACAATGATTCCCAAGCGATTTTAAAAAGAACTTTATGCTGTGCCAAGATCTGACAAACCATTGGTGGATTTGATGATAAGAGCTCTAGACCATACATTGACATTCCGTCTATGTAGAATTGCTTTAATTCAAGCACGACATACGGATCATTTTCTGAAGCGCCTTGTAAGAATGTGCAGCCTGGTACTGTGAACAGATACTGTGCATGTTTCCTGGGTATCAACATGTCTCCTGGTTTTGCGCATCCCATGATGAGAAACACATCACCTTCGTTTGGCTGATCAGCAAAGAAACCCCAACTATGCATCTCTTCTGACCACACACGGGAACGTACTTCTGGTCTTTCGATCTTCACTCGAGCCACTCGCCGTATCAGATCAACTCCGTGGACCTCAGAAAGGTTTCTCATGACATTTAAATTAATCTTGTGTTGGAATTAATGGCCCAATTTAAAAGATTATTTATATGTCATTCTCATAAAAATGGGCCCACGTTACATGAGCCCATTCAATTAAGAATCTATCTCAGAGATCAGACAGTGTACTTGTAGAGATGGAATTCGCTTCCGACATCAATGTTACCGGTTGAAGATCCGGCAAGGACGATTGACGTGAGGTTGGTAGAAGTTTCGTTCCAATACACCATCGATTCCGTTATTGTGAGTGCGCTTCCGTTGTACGCATATGTAGATGCTGAAAATACTCGTTGTACTGTCTTATGCGCAGAAATGTGTGCATTTATATAATGTTCGCATCCAACACCACCGGCCGGTGCGATGACCCATGATGATGCAGTTGATTGAGGAGTCGTCGCAGAAGTTGTTGTAAGACGATTAAATGCTGTCTGATTCGTAGTCACGTTATTTGGTTTGAACGTGACAGAATATGGCCCTGCAGCTGCACCCGCAATTTTAATGTAGCATTGCAACAAATAGATTTTATCCGTGTCGCCATCAAGGCTTGAGAACGTGACAGAATCCACTGCTGAACCTGTCACGTACTGGCTCTGAACCAAGGTGATGTTTTGTGTTGCATAAGCAGTTCCTTGTGCACCTTGAGGTCCACGAGAGCCTTGAATGCCTTGAGGTCCCTGGAATCCTTGAAGCCCTTGTGAACCTTGTGCACCAGGATTACCTTGTGCACCTTGAATTCCCACGCTTCCCGTAAGACCTTGTGATCCTTGAAGCCCTTGAGGTCCCATGTTTCCTTGGGATCCAACTGCTCCTTGTGGGCCTTGGGACCCTTGTGTTCCTCCGAAGCCTTGGGAACCTTGAGATCCTTGTGAACCTTGCGCGCCAGGTGATCCCTGAGAACCATTAGCGCCTGCTGCTCCTTGAATACCAACAGCGTAAGCTTGAGAACCTTGTTGTCCTTGTGGCCCTTTAGCTCCTTGCGTGCCCGGCATCCCATTTGTTCCAGACGCACCTGATAGACCTAACGAGCCCTGTGCGCCTTGAGATCCTACTGTTCCTGCAGCCCCTTGATCACCGGTCGTTCCAGATGCGCCTTGAGGTCCTCTGGTCGATGAACCAGCATTTCCCTGCGCACCTTGAGGCCCTCTATCGCCTCTCATTAATTCAGGAGGAGAAAAAGACCCATCATTACCGGTGAATCCCTGATAGCCTTGCGGACCAGCTGGAGATGTTCCTGGTGCGCCTTGAGGTCCGGTGTTTCCCTGGATGCCTTGGGCTCCGGATCCATTATCTCCAGTCGAACCTTGAGAACCAGCGTCTCCTGGTACGCCTCTGTTTCCTTGAACTCCACGAACGCCAGTTACACCGATGAACCCTTGAGCACCTTGAGCACCTTGAGATCCAGTACCACCAGATGCATGGATGTTGCTGATGACCCTTGACCAAGATGTTCCACCTGAGCACTTGTAGATATCACCTGTAGAGGCGACGACGGCCAAGGAACCAGAAGGAGCGCTGACAGACCCATTTGGATCCGCGGTGACTCTTAGTAGGTTTATGCTTCCAAAACTTTTATTAGATAGAATTGCCATTGTCATACCTCATACCTGTAAAGATGAAACTCGCTATTAACTCCGATGACGGATTGTGAGACGTTAGAAATGTCGCCATAGATCACGAGAGAAGTAATGTTTGTCGACGTGTCGGACCATCTTGTTAAAAACTCTGAATCTACGATGTTAGCTGCTCCTGCTGAATACCAAGATGAGTTTGATTTAAGATATCTTGGTTTACCAGTTGGTGATAATATTTCTGTTATCGTAAGAGCGTAGCTTGTTCCAGTACCAGATATGAGAGGATGAGCCAAAGACCAAGTTCCTTGTGAACTTGATGCTCCAACAGAGCTTCTATACATTGAAGAAATATCCGTTGTTAATCCGTTAGGCCTAAGAGTGACGTTATAAGTTGCTCCACCTGCGCCGACTCCGGACGGCAAGTAAATTCTTGATATCAGCAAGTAGTTCTTGTGGGTATCACCACTTAGGCTTGAGAACGTGACTGAAGAAACAGCTGATCCTGTCACATATTGGCTTTCTACTAGTACCAAACCTGCTGAAGTCGATCCAGACGCTCCGGTAAAACCAGTAACAAGACTTGACGCGCCTTGAGATCCTTGAGATCCTTGAACACCTTGAGCGCCTTGTACAACAGGCCCTTGCGCTCCTTGTGACCCTGAACCACCTTGTACTCCTTGTGGGCCTATTGGTCCAAAAGAACCTGCAGAACCTTGCGGGCCACTATTGCCTTGTGCGCCTGTTTGTCCTTGAACACCATTTCCCTGTGGGCCTTGAAACCCTTGAGCTCCGGAGGACCCGTTGGACCCTTGTGGACCGGTTGCTCCGTTTGAACCTTGTGGACCAGCAGGTCCTTGCGTTCCTGTTCCTGCTGCACCTTGGCTGCCGATGGACCCTTGAGCTCCTGAAGACCCTTGCGCTCCATTTGATCCTTGGAAACCTTGAGGTCCAGAATCTCCTTGCGCTCCATTTGATCCTCCACCTTGAGCTCCTTGAGAACCCTTAGACCCTTGCGGTCCTTGAGCACCGGTGCTATCAGCTCCATCGGATCCTTTTGCCCCTGGTAGACCCGTGAAACCTTTGAGGGTTGTTTCTCCTAAAGGTCCTTGAGAACCTTGATGTCCTCTTGGTCCAGTTGCTCCGGAATGTCCCTGATGACCTGTTGCACCTTGAGGTCCTTCTAAGCCAGCGCTTCCAATTCCAGGATATCCCTTAGCACCGGTTGATCCAGTAGCACCTTTTGATCCCTGGTTTCCCAAAGGACCTTGTGCTCCTGATGAACCTTGAGCTCCAATCGCTCCTTGTGCTCCTGAACCAACTCCACCGTTGTCACCACTTCCTGTATTCGCAGGAGATAATGGAGTTGCTGCTGTTACTAATTGCCAAGATGCTCCACCTATGTTCTTATAAACTTGTCCGCTTGCAGACAGGGTTGCCAAGGAACCGGTAGGCGCAGTTACACCATTTGGATTTGAATCGACCCTCAATAGGTCTATGTTGCCAAAACTTTTTCTTGATAAAATTGCCATGTTTCAGTCCTTTCCTGTCAGACGATGATCTTGTAGAGGTGGAAATCGCTTCCGACTCCGAAACCGTTGGATTGGTTGCAATAAAGAACCAATGAAGTTAGATTTGTTGAAGTTTCATTCCAACGGCCTGAATATCTTCCAGTTCCTAATTGAATTGTTCCGCCGGCGTTGTCTGTCCAACGATCGGTTCGGATGTTAAAAAGACGAGGAACGGATTTTTCTGCGCAGAAGTAAACGACAAAATTCCAAGAAGCTGATTGATAGCTGGAACCTATTAGCTGAATGTTAGAAGCGTCTGGTCCTACAGTTACCCCGGTTGAACCACCAGTTGTGGTCATGAATGGAAAGAATGTTTCACATGATAAATTGCCAGTTACGCCGTTTGGACGAATGTAATAACTGTATGAAGTCCCAGAAGCTCCGCCGCCTTTTCGAACTTTTCCTTTCAATACATATAGCCTATCGTTGTCACCATCAAGGCTAGAGAACGTGATTGTTTGAGCAGAAGATCCTGTAACGTATTGACTCTGAACAAGAATCAACGCAGACCCTCCAGACCCTCCAGCGTTACCTTGAACGCCTTGAGCTCCCGAAAACCCTGTGGAACCTTGCGTTCCTTGATTTCCCTGAGGACCAGCAACGGAATACCCTTGTGCACCAGATAGTCCAGTCGAACCTAACGATCCTTGATATCCTTGAAGACCTTGGTATCCTTGAGGGCCTTGAACACCACTATTTGCTCCTTGTGCACCTTGAGGACCAACATTCCCAGAACCTGGATTTCCTTGGGCTCCTTGTGCACCGGCCGGTGCTGTTATCCCCGTTACGCCTTGAGCCCCTTGAGGGCCTGGACTTCCTTGAGGGCCAATACCGTCTGTTCCTGAATGACCTTGAGATCCCTGCGCGCCCGTTGAACCGGATGGACTAGACCCCGTAGAACCTTGAGGCCCTCTATCTCCTTGAGCTCCTTGTGCGCCTGAAACACCACCAGAGCCTGTAGGTCCTTGTGAACCTTGTGCTCCTGCAAATCCTTGGGCTCCCAGTGAAGCCGTTTCACCAGAATTTCCAATAAACCCTTGTAGTCCCTGCGTTCCGCGGCCGGTAGCTCCTTGAACTCCAGAATCACCTTGAGCTCCTTGAGCTCCGGCGTTTCCTTGGACGCCTTGAGTGCCCTGAGGTCCTGCTGACCCTTGAGGACCCGTGCCGGGACCTCCCTGCGCTCCTTGAACGCCTGCTGATCCATCAATACCTTGAATTCCTTGGTATCCTTGGAGGCCTTGAAGACCTGTCCCACCGGGAGCGCCTTGTACTCCTTGAGCCCCGCCACCGGTGGAAGAAATAATAGGAGCAATTGTGAGTGGAGAAGACTCAGTGACAAGTTGCCAGGTGGTTCCACCGACATTCTTGTAAACTGCCCCGTTGGTAGAAAGTGTTGCCAAGGATCCAACCAAGGCGGCCACTCCATTAGGATTTGAATCGACTCTTAAGAGTTCGATGTTCTTAAAATTTTTTCTTAGTAAAACCGCCATGATCTATTAACCCCTTCTTCGTTCATTACAAACAAAAGGTGCGCGCGGACATTTCGCCGACCATGAATATGTATCAAGATCTACTGCGAATTTTAGAGATTAAGAAGAAGATTCTTATAAAAAAATCACTGCTCAAATTCTTCAACTGAGAGTGTACTGAGATATTTTCCACCGAAGTTTCTTGCGCCGGCAGCACCGTTGACGCTGATAGGTTGTCCTGAAGTTTGAGCGCCAACAACGACCTTATAGACAAGAGAAGTACCAGAGCCCGGAGAATCTACTCGATAAGATATGTTAGCTTCGGTTGGATATTGATTTCCAGGCGGACAAGCACGAGTTACAGCTTCTGCGTTTGCCGTACTGTCTCTGTGGGTGTGAACAACGTAGGTGTATCCCGCCGCACATGTTCCAACCACATGTGCAGTGATCTTCAACTTGCTAGTTGAACTCTTCATTGTGTAGGACGGAGTGGTGAGGATTACCTGACCTTCAGAAAGCTGAGGAATGGTATCATCAATTGGACATACCGTTGGAATGGCTGCGCCGTACTCTCCACCAAGAGCTCCGCTTTCTACATAAGATCCACCGAGAAATTTACCGCTAACCGTGATAGAACTATTTACACCGCCGTCTGTTATTGTAATTCCGTTTCCTGCAGCTAGAGATCTTTCGTTCGTAAGAGTTGCATCGGATGATACCACTATATATGAAGATCCAAGAGGGGCAGCAGACGGGGCGGCAGCGCCCTGAACTCCTTGGGATCCTTGAAGTCCGACGTTTCCTTGTGAACCTTGCGCTCCTGAGCCTTGGAACCCCTGGAAACCTTGTGACCCCTGTGGTCCAATAGATCCTTGAGTACCTTGTGAACCTTGTGGTCCAGCAGATCCTTGAACACCTATAGAACCTTGCGCCCCCGCTGACCCTTGTAAGCCTGTCGACCCCTGAAGACCAGCTGAACCTTGGTAGCCAATATCTCCTTGCGAACCAGCAGACCCCTGAGATCCCGTAGACCCTTGAGAACCTGTAGGTCCTTGAAGCCCAGTTGAACCTTGAGAACCAATATCTCCTTGCGAACCTACAGACCCCTGAGACCCCGTCGATCCTTGAAGTCCAGTTGAGCCTTGAGTGCCAACATCACCCTGAAATCCAATTGAACCTTGTAGTCCTGCTGATCCCTGTTGCCCAGCATTCCCTTGAGGTCCTTGAGAACCTATTGAACCTTGACTTCCGATTGATCCTTGAGATCCAGTATCACCTTTAATTCCTTGTGCACCGACTGAACCTTGAGACCCAATGTCTCCCTGAGATCCTGTTTCGCCTTGGAATCCTACCGGACCTTGGTTTCCTTGAGGCCCAATTGATCCTTGACTTCCAACAACCCCCTGAAGTCCTTGTGATCCTTGCAATCCATTTATCCCCTGTGAACCTTGAGGTCCAGTTGAACCTTGTACACCCAAGCTTCCTTGGTAGCCTTGAGGCCCTTGTGGACCCGTGCTTCCGCCACCACCTCCAAAGCTTCCTGTAGCGGCTATTACGAGTGACTGGTTGGACCCAGAAATGCCGGAGACAGATATGACTATATTTTCACCGGCTGAAATTTTGGAATATAAAAAATCAGGGGAAGAATCATTCGTAGTCGTACGAACCTTTGTGAATTCTTTCTCTAAAGAATCATCGACGTCAGAACTTGTGATCGATCCATCCTGGATTTGATTGCCTTTTATCTGTGTTGTTGCCACGCCAATATGTATAACGCATCGTAACGTTATATGTTATGATCCATAGTTATCATCAGAGGAAACATGACACGATCAGATACAAAAAAGTTCGAAATTCTATTGAAGAAGTATGTTGAAGAAGTCATAAAGGAAAACGTCACAAAATTAAAAGCAATGGCAATTGCAAATCCAACTTCTGTCATCGATACTCTTTCTTCTGAACTTAAGTCAGCTCACGGCGACGTGGAACAGGTTGCTGATGTTGAAGAAGTTTCCCCCAGAACGATCTATAATCTAATTGATGATCTAAAATTGGCCGGTGTGCAAGACAAGGCACAAAAAGACATTCAAGACAAAGAAGAAAGAAAAAAAAACCAAGGAAAGAAAAAAGAAAAAGTTGATTGATGTTATACGTTATGTGCCAAATGATGAAGCTTTTCAATCATTTTTTTCAAGCTTCCTTCGTTCATCAAGTCAGATAGCTTTTTCTCGCCTTGCTTTCCTCCTCCAAACCAAGTTCCTTTTGGGCACAATGAAAACCAAGTGTCTAGAGTCCGCGGGTCATCTTTAGAGAATCCTTGCCAACAATTCTCGCTGGCAACAAAAAGAATAATTGATTCTTCTCTGATACCGATCGATCCAAGGATCTTTACTCGTTCTTCAAACATACCCTGCCACTCTTTCCTTGCTCGGCCAAGGCTCGTCTTACATTCAATCACAGAGATGATCTTGTCATCCTTCCAAATTGCGACGTCAGGCTTAAGGTATTTTCCCTTTTCAATTTTCAAGTTATTTTCTGATGACACGTGAAGGCCAAGGTTCCTGAAATTGGGTGACCTTAACACACCGTCAACCATCATAACCGTTGCTTCAGTAAACAACTCAGAAATTGAAGGTTCTTTGATTCGATGAATAACTTCTGATATTGTACGTGACCGTCTAGCATAAACATCAAGGTAGTTACAAATTGAAAATTGAAGTTCATCACCAGAAATTTCTTCTGTAGCGTAACGATCACAAGCGAGAATATATTGGGTCATCTCTTGTGTAGGAGACAACCCCACTTTCGCTAAAGAACCACAGACGCGAGTTAATAGTGGCGCAACGTTCATACCTTGATAATATCAAGACATGATGCTAAATTGCATCAATCCATCTTCGTTTTCATTTCCCTAGGGCTCATTGCGGGTGGATTTGATTCAGAACCCTTTGAAAATTTGTTGGTAAACTCCTTAAACTTTCCTTCTTTCTCGTCATCCTTCAACATATCATAAAGAGCAGTCAACCTGCTCTGAGCGATATTTGCAGCCCGAGCTTCATCTTTCATGTCATATGCGTAGAGTAAATCGCCGAGAGCATTCATACCGTTACCCTTTAGATCTGGGTCTGCGCCTGTTGACAGTCTGTTAATTGCCTGCATGACTTTAATGATAAGCTGCTCATCATCTCCGCGCTTCATGCCTCCTCGGCCGGCAACTGTAAGTTCGAATAGATCTCCGATTGCCTCATCAAGCTTTTTACCAGGCTTTAATAAAGTATCTTTAATGAATTGCGGAACCTTATCTGCATCATAGTTACCTGGATCTGTAAGTACGGACCTGATCCACCTTAAAGATTTTTCATCCGTCATTAATTTTTCAGAAGACGTGTAACCAGCGGCTACGCGATTCACGCCATCGAGAATATTTTCAATCATCTCGCTGAACTCTGCACGAATGACTCCGAAACCTGCTTTTTCTTTTGCCGCAGCAAAAGAAGCTGGATTAATTCCAAATTCGTCAAAAACGTTTATCAACGCTTTGGACGTTATCTTTGGCACACCTCTTGAGTCTTCTAATAAGATACAATGCTTTATAACTTTACGTAGCTCTGATATACGAATCTTCATGTTGTTCTAAATATATAGTCTTATGTCATTAGAAGAAAGAGTTTTTTGTCGCCTATTGGTAGAAGGACAACTAGACACGCTGGCAAACGTAGTTAGACGAGATGTTACCAACGAGCTAAGAGATAGCGCACAAGAAATAAATTCTTCTCCTGTAGTCAAAATTGATAAGCAATTCCGCGGAAGAGAGTTTACGCTCAAATCAAGAAGCGTACATGAACATCCACAAGATCCGTACAAGGGATCAGAAATTAATTGGGTCATCTACCTCCAAGTGATCGCAGCGACACCTAAAAATCAAACGATGTTCGTAGAAGGCGCATGGAATTTCACCGATAACAGACTTGAAATCTTGATCAAGATCAACTCTCCTGATGGCATGTTTAAAACACAATTCCTAGAAGAAATAAATGAAAGATTGTCAGAGGTAATAAGGCACGAGCTAGAGCACTTCTTTCAATCTGAAGACCTACAAAAAGCCTCTGTCGAAGCCGGACAAAAATTCTTTTCAAATAAATCTGACATCGACGCAAGAGTAGACTACTACACAAATCCAGCAGAACTGCAAGCTTTCGTTGCAGGAATTAATAACTTGTCCAAAAGGACAGGAAAGTCCTTCAGCGAGATTGCAGATGAGCACATGAAGAAGATCCATTCAGCTGCCCAAAGATCAAATCCAGATGCTTCACCAGAAGAATTAAAAAAGCTCAATGCAATCAAACAAAACTGGATTGATTTTGCAAAACAAAAATTCCCAAAATCTAAAAGAATATGATAACGTGAGGTAAACAAAGATGAAAAATAAAAGCTATCTTATCTTACAAGAAGCCATTGCGGCGTCTAAATCGATACTTTCTCTAATGGGCGCTAAGAAAAATCTTGACATACCAGCAACGGAAGTTGGGAAATTAATCAACGTTCTTCAAAAAATGGAAAGCGACGATCAAGTAAAAGACCTGATCACGAAGCTTCAATCCGTCAATGCCTACATCATCGGTGCCAGTCAGGATCTAACAAATCTTAGCGGGGATTTAAGAAAACTACCGAACATAAAAACAAAAATTGACGCTCAATTGGCAACTGAATCTATTCAAAAATTTATAAAAGAAGCAGAGAAACAAATCTTACTTCGTGAACTCATCTCTGAAATCATAAGAAAGTGTGGAGATAAATGGTGCCTCTACACAAAAGGAAAAGACAAGAAGACCGGTCGGCGGCGCAGACTAGGTACACATTCATCTCGTTCAGGCGCAGAACGACAAGAACGTGCCATCAAAGCCCACGGCGGATGACATCAATCATTTGTTAGAATCTGCCAAGGCTTCCAACATCTTATAATCATCAATGATACCCTCTTGGGTTCCAACCACAGACATCGTCCGCGGATCAACAATCGTGTGATACGGCCATCCAAAAAATTGCTCTGGTA
>Ga0214921_10005004_pt1 | contig 19040 bp, 31 predicted proteins | sample LL1505_MetaG_FD_177992 | JGI IMG/M metagenome (GOLD analysis project Ga0214921, IMG submission 177992) | Freshwater microbial communities from Lake Lanier, Atlanta, Georgia, United States - LL-1505 | ecosystem: Environmental > Aquatic > Freshwater > Lake | place: USA: Georgia | collected... | reverse complement strand
GTGAGGTCGACCACGACGTTATGAGCCCGCCACGAGGGTGTACGACGAAGTCGATCGACTCCTTTCCCATCTTGTTGTATCTGACGAGGTTGTCGCCCCCGACGATGCGTTTCTTGTCTATCCCAGTCACGGCCGCGAGTCCCTCAGGCGACATGGAAACGGAGCGATAGACGGTTCCCTCTGGTGGTTTGGAGAAGATGTCGGAGTATTCTCCCGACGCCAACCAATCCTTGATCGCCTCCACCTCTCCTCCGCTCAATTGCTTCGTACCGTCGAGATAGTCCACGATGCTCTGAAGGAGTTTCGACTCTGTGGGTGTGTCCTCCTCGAACGGTACCTTGTCCTTGCGCTCACCACCGAATGCAACCTTGCCGAGGTCGACCTCTTCACGGAGGACATGTCTAACATATTGTCGAAGATGATCATTCATGTCAAATAATTATAATAACATTCCTCTCTTTTTCCGTACGAAGCTGAATTCTGTGTGACGGGGCCGATAATTCTGAGTTACCGTTCTGTTCAGCGCGGAGATCTAGATTCATTGATGATATATCATTGTATCATGCGTTTTCTTCCTCTCCTCGTCCTCCTCCTGACGTGCTGCGCTCCGCCTCCGCCTGCGAGGTTCCCGAGATCTTCGTCCTCACCCTCACCTGTAGAGAGGATCGCTGTGATAGGAGATTTTGGAAACAGGAGCAACATCGAGAGATGGGCCGGTCGCGACATGGCTCTCAACGGCGTCGAGACGATTCTCACGGTTGGGGACAACGTATATCCGTATCCGCAAGGTCTCAGCGACTACGACACACACGTGGGAGAATTCTTCGGAAGGTGGATACGTGACAGGAAGTTCTTCCCCGCGATAGGCAACCACGACTGGGACGGTCCAGGAGAGAGCGAGACGTTCGTGAGGTATTTCGTGGTGCCTCGATACTACGACTTCTCAGTGGGTCAGGTCCACTTCTACGTGCTTGATTCAGACGGTCGTGAGCCTGATGGAATAGAGTGGCGATCGAAGCAGGCGGATTGGTTTCGTCAGAGAATCGCAGAGAACCCGGGAGACTGTTTCAGGTTCGTGGTGTTTCACCATCCCGCGGTCTCGACCAAGATCGATCAGACAAGTTTCTGTGGCGGATGCGAGCCCGTGCCCGAGATGGACTGGCCCTTTGAGAGTTTTGGGATCGACGGCGTGTTCTTAGGGCACGCACACTGGGCGGAGAGATTCTTCCGACGGAGAATCAACTTCTGGACAGTGGGTGCCACGACTGATGACCTCGACACAATCGACTTTGAAGTAGACGAGAGGAGCAAGTTCTTCGTCTCCCGCTCGGGTTACCTCGTGATCGAGCCTTCTCTCAACAGGATCGACATAGGATTCAGGTTCGTCGGGAGCAACTCTTTAGAAGACGTTATAACAATTCAAAAATCGTGTCGATAGATCTTGTCAGGCTACAACTCTGTAGTTTGGAGAAGTTATTGTGAAGTTGCTCGTTACGACTGGCCGACCGATCACGAGCTGTGCCGAGTTTGCATATCCGTTGAGATGTTCTCCCGTCGTCCATCCTCCACCCACCCTGAAGGGAGTCGTGATGTTCAGTCCGGCGATCGTCCAGGTTCCCCGGATCGTTCCGTCGACGAAGACCCTGAACGTGTTTCCCGAGCGGGACACCGCCACGTGGTGGAACACGTTCTCGGTCGCGACGTAGTTTGTTGCGTAGGAGGCGTAGTTACCCGCTACGAAGAGCGATATTCCGTTGCCGTAGTAGCTTGGATTCAACTGGGCTACCATGATCGTGTTCGCAGCATTGCCGTTTCCGAATCCACCTATGTAACACGTGTTTCCCGAACCATACCTCGCCCATCGTGCCCAGATTCCGTAGAAGAAGTCCTGCGTACCCGGGTAGAAGTTCGAGTTGTTGGGCCACGTGAGGAGGTCGTTCGTGGCGTTGAACAGCGCTGACTGCGTGCCGATCATTTTAACAGATGTGTCAGCTGTCACTCCTGCATTTGTTATGGTGTTTCCTCTAAGGTCTACAGAGAGTGAACTCGCATCCCATAAAGCAGTTTCACCTGTAACAATCGGCGTGGACGAAGGTCCTATGCGCATAGACCCAGATATTGTAATTGGGCTTTTGATTATAATTGACATTTTTCCTATGTTAATTGACAATGAACTGACGACCGCTTGGAACCACGTATATTGACTAGGGTGCTATACAGCTTAATCTAGATATATAGATATTTTGAATTCAAGAACTATAAGAAGAAATATTATTGTATGATATAGAAGAAATGATAAACCCATCTTCTCTTCTATATGACGTAAGAATAGTGTCTCATCATCCGACCAATCCGGGTCCTGTGTCATATGCAATGTCACGTGCTACAGGAATACCTACAGCAATATGTCGTCAATATATTAATGGCGACCTTAGAGAGGATTTCTTCATTCGAGGGATCACTTTGACCTTTGCATTGTCGATTAGATCCATTGTAAATCAAGCAGGAGGATCTGTCGAAGCTACTGTCTGCCCTTGGCGTGATTTAAGGCAAGTAATTTCGTCATAGAAATTCTCTAAATATTTTCTGTTGTATCACCGTCAAAGAAATTAGTTTTTAGGAACGATCCAATATGTTCTTGAGGAACTAGAAGCATCACCTGACCAAACAGGGCCTGCATCTACAACCTCTGGTTTGGTCTCTATAGATGCTTCTCTTTCTAATTTCTGCCTTTCTCCAATTCCTATAAGAGAAATCGAACCAAGCAATAAAGCCCAGAACCAAATTAAAGCGGCAGTTTCCATGATCATTAAATATATTTCATCGATGATTTTGGGAATTTTCGACAGATAATCATCTAATAAATTTCTCCTGCTTGGCATACACACTTGACTTCACTGACATCCCCACAGTAATTTGTCATGCGTATCTTCGACCCACAACCTAAACCGAATGACTCGCAAATCTCTTGAGGTTCTTCTTTAAGACAAATTATATCAGTTACTTGTTTGGTTATGAACACAGAAAATACAAAAACCGAAAAAACAAGAATGTACCTCATAATACCACATGTATTATGCAATGAAGGAATAGTGCAACAAACGGCACAGATTCAGACCCAAGAAGAAAACATACGATCGAAAAGGCAGTAAAACCAAAACCTAACATGATCCTAAGCTGCTTCCTCCAGTGCTCGTCTTTCATCTGTTCTATTTTTCCTGCCTCATGCTCTTCTCGAAGACGATTGACACCTACAGCTATCAGTGTTTGAGTATCGTCAATGTGCCTACTAGTTCCTCCTGCAAGCGTACGCATGTTATTACATATAGACTGTGTCACGATCGATATAAAATTTTAAATAGCCGAATATATTGATCATGAACAAGATTATCGCTTTTGTGCTTGCATCATTTTTTACTGTGTCAACTGTACAGGCAGAGGAACACTTTAAAAACCTGTCTCTTGGCTTAGGTGTTGGACCTACAATTGGTGCAGGATTCACCGGAAGATATGACTGGGAGTCTGGCTGGGGAATTCAGGCTGCTGCTCTTCCGTATTACACAAATGACAATGCATTTATGGTTGAGGGTCTTACCTCTCTGTATACATTGGACCGAAATAGACACGGTAGTGTTTACTTGTCAATGGGATTTGTGGGATGGCACAAGATGGTCACAAATTACATTTGGCCTGTAGTTGAAAACAAGATTGATGCAAACGGCAATCCAGTGCCTGTCACTGCAGTAGATCCAATTATTACAAAAACATGGTCTAATGGATTTGCTTCCGGTCCTGGACTCGGTTTTAAGTTTAATTTTTTCGAGAACTATACAGTTTCATTTGATCTACCAGCCGCTTTTGTATTCGAAATAAAAAACGGAAAGGCAGTATTTGACTCTTTTAGGCCGTGGCCAAACGTTGCACTAATGTATAGCTTCTAATCAGATGTTAATCGTCATCTACACCTCTGTTATCTAGCAGAAAAACTAGAGGGGCATGATCTGACACGTCCGAGGAGCACATCTTAAAGTCTCCTTCGCACAGCTCCTTGACTATGTCAATTCTTTCGGCTCTTCCTTTCCATTCGCATGTATGCCAAGGATCAAGCATGACATGATCATAAGGAGATGCATATTCGGTTAATCCTAACGAGGTATTTGTCGCTCCGTCATCAGCGAGCCTAAAACCAAACTTGGAAAATGTAGAAAACCCAGGTGTATTTCCGGCACGGTTAAAGTCGCCAACAATTATGTAATCTTTCTCAGTATCCGCCGTTCGAAGGTTATTGACAAGACCGGCTAATGCTGATATCTCCTTGTCACGCTGTCTTGCGCTGTCACCAAACACGATGTGGGTTGTGACGAGACAGAAGTCCACATTAGAAGACTCTACGCATGTTACTGCAGGTTCACGGGACCAAATATCGGTAGGGTCTGGGACTACGTGCATGCTTTTGATTCTTGCAGCAGAGTTTCTTGCAAGAATACCATAGCGCTCATAGTATCCTTTTCGCCCAACTTGACCAGACACAGCATAAGACCAACCTGGGAGCCTCTTGGCAATTTCTCTTATCCCTTCCTCTGACATTACCTCTTGTATTGCAACTACATCAAATCTTGATTCGATCAGCCTAGAGACTATATTGTAATTCTTTTTTCCGTTACCGAGCCTCTTAAGGTTCCATGTTCCAACTCGAACTGTATCCTTTGTGGTTGTGAAAGACTCGAAACCTTGTGCAGGAACATCTTGAACAAACAAGAGAGATCCGAGCAGAGCTACAATGATTCTTTTCATGCCCTAAATATTGTCCTTAATTTGTAGTGCATTTTTTCACAAGAAAGTCTTTAAATTGTTTTTCTTCAATTATCAGAATTCTTTACTACTTATTTTATGCCACTTATTGCTAGATTTTTTCTTTCAATTTTTTTTATGTGCTCGATGTCTTCTGCAGCAACATGCATTGGTAAAAACTGTGAATTGTTAGAGTCAATAGCAAACTCTAAAGGCTTGTCTTTGCAATCAATTTTAGACAACATTCAGGGAAACATTGTAGACCCAATAGTTGATTCACAAAGTCGAATGGTGACATGGGAAGGAGGAATGCTTGATTATTCTCCTGCAGGCTCACAAGACGGAATAAAAATAACACTATGGGGAGGAACATCTTTTAACTGGGTAACTGCTAGAGGAAATTTCTTTGGAAAAGACTTTCTTGCAGAATATGCAACAGGAATAATAAGAGCGGGAGCAGTGGCCGAAGTTCCTCTTTCTAATTCTACCGATTTAATTCTAAATGCAGGATTTTGGTACGGTGACCCAGATTATGGGACAGGTTTTATTAACGGATCGAATAATGAAAAAACTGCACGACTGGGAGTTGGATCAAGGCACATTTTTTTACATTCAGGAATAACAAAGATGTATTTTGCGGCCGGTGTTGTGGGTGGTGCAAGACACTTTAGCACTTCTTATGAAGGTTCAAGATTTTTATTAATAACCCCTATGGGGAAATTAGGGTGGTCTGGTGTCGAAAGCTATGACGAAAGAGCTGCATTCATTTCGATGCCTCTAACAATGGGGGGAAATTTAAAATTTTGGAATATTACTTTTGGCGCTGAAGTAGGTGCCAGGTGTTCATACCAAGTAGGACAGATCAGCATAGAGAAGTTTGGTCCTGTAGGACCGTTCTTTGGTCAATCTGGTTTCTATAACATAGGGATTGCATCAGAAAGAACTGTTGAATTAATGCAGATTTGGCCAATTCTTAGGTTAGGATTTGAATGGAATATATTTTCCGGTATGAGTGTTTTAGGAAATTGGCACCCCAAATTATCAAGTGTTCCTCATCATTTAGCGGCAGGTATAGGTTGGCAATTTCTCACTGTCAACAAACAGAATCACAATCTTTGAATATGTGCAGAATGAACACAGTATTTCTTACCTTTTTCTGCAAGAACCCACCAAAGATGCTGGTGTTCATGATCTCGATGCAACATAATGCAGTTTTCATCTAACCAATCCACTTTAACAAACTCTCCGCATGAAAAGTAGTAGTATTTCACGATCACTAATTAATCGTTTAAATCTTCAGGATGAATGCCGATACAACAAATTATGTAATTAAGTGCCATTGATGGTTGTAAATTCTCAAGAGGTTTTTCTTTTATAGGTGAAAATTGTCTGCCTTTTAAAGACGATACAACGAACTGATTTGGTCCTTGCCCTAAAGGAGTTATCTGTCGTTCTTTTGCCATGTTTTCAGTGGGTTTAAGCGGAATATGGTCGATATTAATATTCACCGTCTCAGACCCAAAGATTGCCCCTAATTTTCGAGCCGTAAGCTTTTCTCCGTCTCCGGTTCCTACTACGACCCTTCCACGCAAATCTGGGAGTGCAAATGTTGTCTTTCCATTTCCACCATAAGTGTTACCTATCACCGTAAATAGGTCAGGGAATTCTCGGATCTTTACGACTCTTCCGTCACAAGACATCCATCCCACTGGAACATGACAACCAGCAAAGACTTTTATCGATCCAACAACATCTTTCTCTTTTTTTTTAATTTCTTTAGGATGTTCAGGGTTATTATGTAAAGATATATTAATGCTAATTCCACCTGGCAGGGTGTGAGCTTCACTAGGAGAATGATTATTTTTTAAGCCTGAACCGGTCAAGATTCTGATGATCTCAAGCAACCAATTCAAAATAAACATTTTCCCTACACTCTATTATAGGAAAAATGTTGTAAAAGAACAAATCTAAAAAATGTATTAGTTTAACAAGTCTGCAACAGCGAACACAAGAAACAAAGAGCTAAGAACATCACTAAACCAATGATGATGAGACACTATGAGCCACGCTGTTGCAACGCCAAGCAAAATCCAAGACGCAGGGCTTTGCACTCCAAAAAGAACAGCACCAGCTATTGTCAGTGTGTGAACTGAAGGATATGCAAACTTTGTGAACATCCTTCCAATTTCTTCCCACAAATCGATCGGCTTGCGTTGCCAGAGAGGATTCCACCATCTTGATGAATCTTCAATTGAAGAATCATAAATGTATGATCTTCCATACAGCAACTTAAGAAACCCACCAATTAACAATAATGCAACATATTTTGCAGGAAATCCGCCGCCCCAAAAAGGCTGAAGGAAAATAGATGAAACTGCAATCCAAAATGGGGATCCAACAACAATCGCATCGACTGTTTTTGCAATTTCATTCCTGTTAGTAAGGCTCTTGCCTCCTCCGTTGTTTAAAATTGTGTTGTGCACAAAGCTGTCAATTCCTAAAAGAGAAAAAACAGGGCCAACAGAAAGCGCAGCCGGCAACAACATGTACCATTTTGTTATTAATTCCCAGTTCATTTCATCCTCTTTGTGCTAAAATTTCTATCTGAGCTTCGAGGGATTCACGTTCAGCTGTGAGCCGAGGAATCTTCTCCTTAAAATGGTCAGTAAACATCGACGACCCTCTTTTTTCTGAATTTTTAACGTACATCTTTTCAAGATTTAGTTCTGCATTCAACAGATTTAGTTTTGCTCTAAGGAAGATGCAATACAGAGGATTTGCAATGCCCGCATATGCAGACGTCGAAAATTTCCAGATTTCACTTAAGATGTTATTCATTTTAAATCTTCTCCGCTTACAGGAACAGGCCGCGGTAGATCTAGACGAACATCATATTTTCTAGGACCATTTGGCTCAAGTGTGAACCCAAATTCTCTTACGTTTCTACAATAGTGCCCTAGACAGAACTCTCCGTCTGCTATGTTGCATTTTAATCCACACCCACCACAGTTCTTCATGTCTCGAGAGATGTCTACGCAAATGGATCCGCATGCTATCCTAGGAGTCTCGCATATAATCTGTGGAGGAGGATTACTGTTGTACTCTTGCTCAGAAGTCTCAATGTCATCTTCAACGACTTGAGACGCACAAGCAGCCGACAGCATGAGAAAAATGAGTAAATGTCTCATAATTTTAAGTATGTCAATAAAAAAACAAAAAGGGCCACTAAAAGTGGCCCTTTTTTACGAACTTGGTTGATCACCAATTAGAAACACAGGCATTGATCCCAGCTCTTCTTGTATCTTCTTTGCAAGACCCTCAAGAGTATTGTCTCCGTTCTCAGCAAATTGCTCAAATGCCTGCTGCAAGCAATTGTGAACATCAACAACTTTGCATCCTACGAAGTTTACATCGATATGATTTTCAGTTCCTGCAGAGACAACTTCTGGTAAGTCCGACATGTGTTTCCTTCTCCCCTTGGGGTCTAATGTCATTCTATATCACAAGTGTGATATGTTTCAGACCTTTTTGTTCATGGATTTCCACGCCATGAAGGGAACCATCTTGAGCGCCTTTGTCGCCATCTCCACAGTGGACCACCATTCGTCGAGTTCCTCCTGACTGGTCACGGATCCAGTGGCGACCTCGCCCTGCAGGAGTTCCTGCAACTTCTGACGCAACTCTTCTTTCTTCATGTAGGACTTCGAGGCACCTACCTTCTTTCCCCCGAGGGCCTCAGCGATGAACTGTCTGATCAATGTTTCTCTGTCCTTTTCCATGGAAATAAGTATTGGTCCCCTTTATACAAGACGTGCCACCTGTATATGATTGAATCAATAACATGTCAGACTTAATTCATCTTACAGACCAGAACTTCGAAGAGATCGTCAAGGGCTCAGACGTTCCCGTTCTCGTCGATTTCTCTGCGTCTTGGTGTGGACCGTGCAAGATGCTCACACCCATCGTCGAGTCGCTCGCGACCGACCTCGTCGGAAGAGCAAAGGTGTGCAAGATCGACATCGACGAGGCACCGAACACGTCCCAGAAGATGGGTGTGCGAGGTGTTCCAACGGTGATCGCCTTCAAGAATGGTGAAAAGACGGGTTCTCTCGTTGGCCTCACCACGAAGGAAAAGCTTCGAGCGCTGGTAGAGTAAATGGTAGAGTATCAGATACTTATGATTTGTGATATACTATCTTTACGAAACTAAAAATCTGATTAACGGAAAAATTTATGTTGGTGTCCATCAAACAGAAGACATCGATGATGGGTATATGGGTTCAGGAAAAGCTTTAACCGAAGCCATTGAAAAGCACGGATCTGAAAATTTCAAGAAAACAATACTTGAATTCTTTGAAGACAGACAAAGCATGTTCTCGAAAGAGAAAGAAATAGTCAACGAAGAATTCTTAAAGAGAGAAGACGTTTACAACATAATTGCTGGTGGTCATGGAGGTTTTCACTGGATTAATGAATCAGGTATTAAAAAATTCTCTGGGAAACACACCGAGGAAACTAAGCAAAAGATAAGTGAGAAGATGACAGGGAAAAAGAATCCCAAGATATCAGAGATCATGTTACAAAGAGGACCAGACTTCTGGAAAAAGGTCGGTGAAGGTGTTTCAAAATCTCTTAAAGGGAAAAAGAAGTCTGAAGAACATAAAGCAAAAATAGCCGAAGCTGTAAGAAAAAAGATCGTGGATAATCCTGAAATTGTACAAAAACAAAAAGATGGATTAAAGTTGTACCACGAGAGAAAAAGAAGAAACGAAGAATAAAATTTGCGGCCATCGCATAGTAGCCATTGCACCTGCCTTCCAAGCAGGATATGACCGTGGGTGCAAATCCCACTGGCCGCTCAGATTTCAATATGCCCATTTAGCTCAGTTGGTAGAGCAGCGCATTTGTAATGCGCAGGTCGTCAGTTCGAATCTGACAATGGGCTCAAAAGAGTAGAACATGTCATACTACAACGGATCACAGATTCCGCTCGGTACGAAGATGAAGGATCTCAATCCTCGTCCGAAGTGGCTCGAAGATAGTGCTGCATCGAGAGGATTCAGCGTAGGAGATCTCGTTCTGTACAAGACGATGTCGTACAACGCGATGACCATTCACAGGGTTGTCGAAGACTGTCCTGCCAACGGAGAATCGGTGTGGCACGAATACCACGCTTATCGAAACTCTCGTTATCTATCAAACGGATGGGTCGATCCTGTCACTCACAAACCCGCGGAACGGAGACTCGTACACGGATACATGATCCTTCTACCAGTCTTCAGTATGGAAAACACGGGTGCCAAGAAATCTCCTCGGCGCAAGAAGGTTCCGTACTTCGATTCAGGGAAACTGAAGAAGATCGACATCCTGGAATTGGCCCAGATGTTCTCCAGACTCAATGACTTCGTGATGTCAGAAGCGAAAAGGTTGTCCGGAGATTGATTCTTAGGACAAATAAAAAGACGTCTGTTAAAACAGACGTCTTTTTTTAATTTGACTGATGAGACGTATGATCAGCGCATTCCGTTCTTCTTGAGAGCAGCTGTGAGGTTTGACACATACTCATCGTACGGAACACCGTCAACAGTTTCGTCTTCGCCCATGTTTCCTTCAGCTGCCCAATTTGCGGCATCTTTGGCAGTACGAAGACCGTAATATGTGAGAGTTCTCTTGTCTGATGCAAGCTCCTTAGCAATTGAATCGTAGTCAACACTCGATCCATGCATAGCTTCTTCGACTACTTCTTTGATGAGCTTCTTCAGCTGATTAACGGTCAATCTCATAATAATGTCTCCTCGCGTTTCACGCTTCAAACTTTAAGTATTATATCACCTCTTGATTTGAGGTGTAGGAATAACATTAAAGTCCTTCGTGTAGAAGTCAGGCATCGCGTAAGGATTGGGTGCCACGGGCGGCACAGGTCCCCAACAATCCTCTGGTTCCTCGACAGGCTCGAGGAGGTGAGGAGCGAGCTCGTCAGGATCGTCCATGTCCTTGATGGAGTTTCGTCCGATCTGTTCTCTTTCGGGCATGCTCGGGGACATGGGATTATTCACCATGGTCCTTGGTGGAATTGTCGTACCCCCGCCGGCCTCTATTAGGACCTCTCTGATTATTCCGCGTAATTGTCTTACCGTTATTCTCATGGTCATATGTATGAATTCTCGAAACAAAAAGACACCCAGATTTCTCCGGGTGCCTTTATTAATTTCAGTGAACGTTTCCGTCTTCTGATTCTGGGAAATTAAATCTAGGCATCTTCGTTGGATCGATGCTCATGTTTACTGTTGTTGGAGCAGGCTTCACAAAGACGTCGATCATCTTCGTAACAACATTTCCAAAAGTTGCAATTGCAGACATCATCATAAAGAAAGTCAGATAAGGATGTTCCATGCACCAATCTTTCATCATCGTCTCCAGCTAATTCTTCCGCGCGTCATGTCATACGGGCTGACTTCCACAGTGACTTGGTCTCCTGGAAGAACGTGGATATGGTTTTGACGAAGCCTTCCTGAAAGTGTTGCCAACACTTCGTGCCCATTATCAATTTTTACCTTAAACCATGTGCCTGGTAAGGCATCCACAACGGTGCCCTCCATTTCAATCTTGTCTTGTCTTTCTGTTTCTACGGTCATCGACTCTGACTGCAAATTGACTCTTTTTTTGTTCTTTGCCATAGATTTCTTCTTCCTGTTGTTCCTCATCGCCTAAACCGAGCGGCGGCAGCTCTCCGCTGCCTCTTCCTCGGCCTGCAATTCCTGCCGATCCTCCAAAACCTGCTGACTTTAAGTAGACTAAGCTTCCAACTTCTTCTCTTATAAGCTCTTTCAGGTATTGAAGAGTTCTGTTCATTCCTTTAAGCATGTGAATTTCTCCAATTCTAATTCACATGTGTAATTATTATTCACAAAAAGCTGTGACTTGTTTAAGCAGCTTATTGAATTACTTACAACAGACTTTGAAGACAATATTTCTTCTCTTTTTGTTGTGAATTGAACTAAAATGAACATTCCATCATCTGACGGAAATGCATTCTTGGGTAACAGAAAACCATTCGAGATTATCATTTTTACATCTCCTCTTCCAGTCAAGATGTGAAGATGTCCATCGATAACACCACAAGACACTATTCTTTCTCCGCAGTCTTTCAGCACTGATGTAGAATTAACTTCTTCTTGGGACAAAGAATTCATGCAATCTGGAAGGTCGGCTTCGATTTCTGCAATTCTTATTGTGTGCATGTTCCATATTTAAGGGACAATGATTTCAGTAGGATCTTTTGTCAAGTTTACGTGGTGGTCTGACTACAGGGCCGCAAGTGCCACACTGAATGAAGATGGATGCATAACTTGGCATGAAATACATCCTGGAGACACTGGGGTCGTCATGTGCAAATATGACGAAGACTATTTTGTGGTTCTCTTTTCAGGGGTCAATGCTCTGCTCAGAATAAACGGGATAATGCTAACGTTGATCTAAAGATTGCTGCAACAAAACTTCTGTCTCGTGATGAGGTCCTGTCTTTCCTTCTTCTGCAAAATACACATAGTAGACGTGAGGGTAAATGTTCAACATGTGCTTGACGTGCTCTGATGTCATCAATCCACTGCACGACAATTTTCTGTCGACGACAATACCAATTTTAGTTCCTTTTGTGCGGCATGTAACTAGGTCTCCCACGTTTACTTGCATATCATTCGTCTTCTATAATGACAGCATCAAGCGAGAGAAAGGTTGTTGCAACGGATGCCGCATTCTTCAATGCAGTTCTCGTCACCTTGACAGGATCTATCACTCCTTGTTCCACCATATTTACATATTCTCCGGATGATGCATTGTAACCAATCCGCACATTCTGTGTTTTCATTTTTTTTAATTCGTTTAATATGACATCCTTGCTTTGACCTGCATTTTCTGTAATTCTTCTGATAGGAGCCAAACATGCCTCTAGGACTATCCTCTCGCCAGGCGGTGTTTCTACGAAGTTTCCGTTGCTTGTGAGAGAACTCCAAACGTCGAAGAGAGCCATGCCACCTCCTGGAACGATTCCTTCTTCAACGGCAGCTCTCGTTGCATGCAGAGCATCCTCGATCCTGTACTTACGTTCGATCATCTCTTGTTCTGTTGCACCACCTACTTTGATGAGTGCAACACCGCTAGCTAGTTTGGCAATTCGAACTCGTATCTTGGTAAGTTCGTCCGGAGTGAGGGTAATGTCCTGCATCTGAACCTTAAGTTCTGACACATGTTTCTCTACCGCTTCTTTCGTGGCAGACTGTGCTACCAACGTCGTGGACTTTGCATCAACAACAACCTTCTTTAGCGAACCAAGGTCGGACAATTTCATGTCCGACAGTTTCATCCCAGTCGAAGCAGACACAATCTTACCGCCTGTAAGTACTGAAATATCTCGAAGAAGATCCTCCTTGTGCTGACCATATCCAGGGGATTTGATGGCTACTACTGGGAGATTTGCATTCATCTTATTGACCACAAGCCCTTGAAGTGCCTCCCCTTCCACTTCCTCTGCAATGACAAGAAGTGGAACTCGAGCCTGCATTACTTTCTCAAGGAGCGGGACGAGCTCCCGCATTGAAGTCAATTTATTCTCCATCAGCAGAACTTTTACGTCTGCATATGCTGCATGCATCTTCTCTGAATTGGTGACAAAGTATGGAGAGAGATATCCACGATCAATCTGCATTCCTTCTGCCATATCTAAAGATGTGGTCATGCCCTTTGCATCTTCAACTGTGATGATGCCGTCGTGTCCTACTTTGTCCATTGCATCTGCAATGAGATCTCCAATCACCTTGTCACCATTGGCCGATATCGTGGCAATTTGAGCGATCTCTTCGGACGTTGTAAGCTGTTTTGCAGAATCCTTCAATAGTCCCAGAACCACAGCGGTTCCAGTCTCGATACCGTCACATAGTTCTTTTGAAGTATAGCCTGCAATTAAAAGTTTTAGCCCTTCCTTGACCATTGCATGCGTCAAAACGGTCGATGTTGTAGTTCCATCACCTGCAATGTCATTAGTTTGTGACGCAGCCTCTCTGATCAATTGTGCACCCATTCTTTCAATGGGTGATTTAAGATTGATCGACTTGCTTACTGTCACACCATCCTTCGTCACAACAGGTGACTCCCCTTCCTGTTGAATTAGCACAGTTTTACCTTTTGGGCCTAAAGTGCAACTGACTGCCTCTGCAACAGTTTCTAATCCTTTAAAAAGAATCTTACGAGCATCATCTGAAAAAACTACTTTGGTGTGTCCTGGCATATAGGTAATCTACTCAGATACCTGTGACAAGTTTAACCTCTGGACTCTTTTGTCACCAAAATCCAAATAGGTTTACCTGACTTCCAGGCAACAGCAACCATCCCTTTCCTGTACTTCAAAAGTATTTCTTCGAGAGTAGTTTTTTGTTGTTCGTCATTTACCTGAGAAATATATTTCTTTAATCGAAATTCTGTGTAGTCAAACAAATTTCTCTTGTCAGCAGCAAGAATTTGTGACTTGTGAAGCTGAAATTCAGTACAGATCTCACCAGGTTTTCTACCTGGGACCTGCGGAGATCGCGTGGCCATGCTGTACTCGTGTTTCATGATTCATATGATTATAACTATGAATCACACGAGGTGTTATCGAGTCTTTTTACCGTGGAAATCTCCACACTTTCGATGAGTATCACATCGGAATACAGAACTGCTTCACCATGGCAGATACCGCTACATTTTTAAATTTTGCTTCCACATCCACATCGATTGTATCATCTCGAAGGGCCTGCAGCTGCGGTTCCGGCACATAGTGTATCATGTTGCTGTGCTTCCGCCGGTCTGTGGTGGAGCCGTTAGCAAGTTCAGGTTCAGTGTTAGAGATGTGCTGAAGTGGGCGGATGGTGCCCCAAGTTTCGCAGGCGGCTGCATGGGCATCGGCCATCGACAGCTCGCCGTCGTTGAAGGTATGGTGATGAGTGTCCAGCACAAGCGGAGTTCCCGTTTCCTTGTGCACCTCCAGGAGATCTAGGAGGGAGTAAGAATTCTCATCGTTCTCGAGGGTAAGACGCTTTCGCACGTGATCCGGCAGGGATTTGATCTGCTCGATGAGACGAGAGGAGCGATCCGCCTTGCCGCCGTGGATGTTGATCGCGTAGAAAGGAGAGTGATCCAGGCCCATCTCATCGAACATCCAGCCGTGGATGCCCAGTTCCACGAAGGCCTTCTCCACCACGGAATCAGAATCGGAGGATAATACGCAGAACTGCCCAGGATGAGTAGTTACCCGCATGCCCTGTTCCTTTACGTAATCGCCCGCAACTTTGAGCCACTTCTTCACCTCATCGTTATCCCACAGCTCGCGATCCACCTGATCCGCGAGAGGAAACATGGCGGAGGAGATGCGGAACACCTTCGCACCGAACTTGCGGATCTTCGGCAACATGTTCGCGAGGTTCTTCACGTTGTTCACGTAGGTGCCCTTGATCATCTCAGGGGAGTACTTGCCTGATCGATACCGCCCCAACTGAAGTGTGCGTTCCTCCATGGCATTTACGAAGTACTTCTCACCAGAACGCGGTTTGGTTTCTTCCTTAAGGAAGTGGCAGCAGATTCCTAGCATGTGATCTTCACACTATCACGCACTGAAAAAACTTTACATTCACCCTCTTAGCAGAATATTCTTAAGACTCTTCGAACCACGCCTCTTTTTGCGCACCGCCTTCTTGATGGCATCAGCGAATCCATCTCCTGACACGCAGGAGATTCGACCCTCGTCTTGCGGAAACACGTGGGTAATCTTCGAATGTAAAGGATCCTCATCCCCGATCTTATCGGCAGTAGCGTCATCGTCATCGTCATACTTCTTTAACCTCTTCACTCGCTGTGCCAGTTCTTTCACTGAGGATGCCGCTTCTTCAGGATTCATAAATCTTAATCTCTTCACGTACTCTTGAATGAAAGCAATGGGCCAATCCTTAACCGTGTCGTAGGCGAATGAGTGTTCTTTTCCCAATACAGACCTCACGACATCATCGTCCATCTGTTTGATCTGCAAGAGCTCGTCGAACCTGCCAGGCCTGAGGATGGCTTCGTCGAGGTTGTTCTTGTTGTTGACAGTCGCGATTACAAGTTTAACATGCTGCTGGAAGAACTCTAGTGTTTCCAGCAGCTTGGCCTGCATATCACTACGATCAAAATCGTCTAGTATTACTGCATCTGGCTCAAAAATAGAGATAGCCTCGAACACCGCGCTTGTTTCAATATGGGCTATGTCTTCTACGCGGATGCGAAATGATTTCATTCCCAGGCTCTCAACGATGGTTCTTGCCATTGTGCTTTTGCCTGTTCCGGGAGGACCGTACAGCATAACCGAACGAGACACTCCTGCATCGATGCACTTGCGGAGATACACCGAGTACTCATTGGCGCGCTTTGAAGGCATTGGCCGAAATGCATCATCTACTTCGAGAGAAATTGAATTAAATGCCTCTGCGGTAGTGCTCTTTACCTTCACTTGGCGCAGTACGATGTTATCATTCTTCATTAATCTCCAAAGCTCTTCCTTGATCACAGCTTTGGCTTCTTCAAGAAAGTTCACTTGGACGAAAACCTCAGGAACATACTCGTGACGTTTGTTTGCTACATAGCCAAACTTCAGACCCTTGAAGTGGTGAACATGTATGAGCATCGCCTCGTCAGACGTCTTGATCACCTGAAAAGGCTTGCCTTTCAGGGCTTTAAGGATGATGCGGGTAAAATCCTCAGGCCAAGGAGACTCCCAAGAGTCATCAAAATAATCTTCCGGCCACACCTCAAGATCATCTACAATAATCTTCCCTACCATGAATACAACTCTTGCCGCATTAAGCGGAGTAGGTTTCTCAATATAGGGTGTTGCTGCTGAGAATATGTCTGATCCCAAACGAACCAACCTCTTCACCTTACCGAGGTTGAAGAAGTCACGCACAACCTCACCTGCGGAACGATCTATGAGCGCTCGCTCCTCGTGTCTCTTGCTCATGTTCATAATCTTACATTATATCTCGTGAATGTTTCTCACTTCTGGCAAGTTGGGCACTTGCATTCTTTAATGATGTAACCAAGAGTTATCTCTTCTCCGCAAGAGATATGTCGAACAGCCCTGACGTCGTCTTGTATGATGGCATTGGGATTGCACGAACGGTTGAAACCACGATATCGGCTACAGCCGCGCACCGGTGGGACATGTGCATTAGGCAAAATAGTTCCATAAGGAATATTGATTGTTGCGAACACGCCGTATCCATGAATACTACTCCTCCGTACCTCAATCACGTCTGGCACCCTGGGCACCAGTGCATCATTATCAAACATTCTTCCATGTTCTTTTTCTTATTATTTGATTGATGTATCCTGGTGATAATCCTAGTTTTTCAGAAAAAACTTCTCTTGTTTTCTTTACACCGTTCTGCAGAGCATACTCTCTAATTTCTTTAACATCTGATTCTTTGATCTTCGCACGCGGATTATTTTCACCACCTACGATCAATTTCACGCTTTCAACTAAATTACTTTTGGCAAACATTGCACCAATGTGATGTTCTACCTTCGGGTGTTTCTTCACGGATCACATTGTGCCCTAAGGGGCACTTTTTACGAGAATAAATTTGAAAATCAAATTGTGTGGTGCCCTTCGTTCCATCTACATTTCTATAAGTTTTGATAGAGGCACCTTGAGATTCATACGATCCTTTTGCACAATCAAGTAAACTCTTGCAGAGAGTTACGTACTCGTTTGCAGTGATCTCCGTTACGTTCCTCCAAGGTGAGATCCCCGCATAGTATAGGGCTTCAGACTTGAGATAATTTCCAGTTCCTGCCACAGCAGATTGGTCCATAAGTGCCTCCGCAATGGTGCGGGCGGGTTTACCTAGCATCTTTTCCGCGAATATTTCTGGGGTCAGCTGCCCACCGAGGATGCAGGGCCCGAGGGTTCCCAGCTTCTTACGGTGTTGTGCACCTCCTCTCACGAACTTGATCGTGCCGAAGTGCCGCATGTCGTTGAAGAAGATCATCTGAGAATCGCGCGTGATGCTGGAGGTACCGTACTTCACCACGTATGCAGTGTGCTTTGAGGTCGAACTCTGCCAGGCTCCGCTCATCCCATAATGCGAATACATGTAGAAATCGCTTCCCGATGAATCAAGAAGCTTCCACCACATTAGTTTCCCCTTAGTGGCAACCTCATCGATCTTCATGGGCCCAATCTTTAAGGCTTCTGTGATTAAATCAGATCCCAAAGGAGAACTCTTTACATATCTTCCGGAAATACCAGGAGAAATTTCGAGGAGATTCTTTCCTTCAATCAACCTCTTCAGGTTATCTCTACTAACTGCTAGCTCAGGAGATTCTGGCACTTTCTTTTTTCCTTTCCTGTATTATTACGAGTTCGTTATCGAAACACCAGCCGATTCCGTATGGGCACAGCACCTGCACCCAGCATCGGTTAGATCCCACATTTGCCTCCATTACATCGAGGATCACGCCTATTCCGTCGATCCACTTGCATGCGATCCCTCCGGATGGATTCGGATCAACATCGAGCATGATTTTTCCTACTCGGGCCACTGTAGCATCTCCCGCCTTCATGGTATCACCTCGAGGTTCTCCTTAATGATCCATCCGATTCCCTCCCGTGCCGTGAGCACCTTAACCATGTGGTTTGGCCGGTGCGCTCCCTCAGGGATCACGATCTTCTGATCAAGAACCACCATGATATCGTCCGCCGTGATGTTCTTGTTCGGAAAACGCCCGTTTTCATAGGAGAGGCGCTCGTTACCCCACAGGGTGATGGATCTCCGCACTCTTCCGGTTTCATCCATGTATCGATCGACGGGGGCATTCACTCGAACGAGATCACCTATTTTCATGCTATCGCCTTGTATCTGAAGAGTTCGCTGAGGCACATCCTCTGGATCTCACGAGTGCACCAAAGAACATCGATCCACGAACGTGAGTGCCGCCGCAGCACGAGTGCAAAGATGCGATCAGGATCCATGCTGTTCTCGTAAACTTTCTTCGCGCACAGGAGGGTGCCCGGCTTCATTTCCCGATCCTTGTAAGCGGATCCACGGCCTCCCAGTAATACTGGATGAGTGCAATGGGAATCTGGGTGATGCCACCATCGCTCCACAACACTCTGCACATGTTCTTCTTCAACCCCAGGAGGATCCCGCTCTGGGTGAGGAGCGTTTCCTTGCTCGTTCTGA
>Ga0214921_10005003_pt1 | contig 19044 bp, 16 predicted proteins | sample LL1505_MetaG_FD_177992 | JGI IMG/M metagenome (GOLD analysis project Ga0214921, IMG submission 177992) | Freshwater microbial communities from Lake Lanier, Atlanta, Georgia, United States - LL-1505 | ecosystem: Environmental > Aquatic > Freshwater > Lake | place: USA: Georgia | collected... | reverse complement strand
GCGACTTTCAGTCGTACTCAAAATAATTGATGAATCAGTCGGATATAATCAATATGCGGTCACATAATAATATTTACGAATTATTTAGCGTGTCTCAATATATTGATATACGGCTTGCAATCCGGTCATATTCGGACAAATTATTACACCGTGTTATGGTGTCATACCCTCCGACCCGCACCAAGTCCTGAGACCATGTATGGTCTCGTTCCGCATGGTCTCAGTCCCGCCGGACCAGTTCAAATTGACCACTGCATATATGGTCTCAAATAATTAAAAAAATCACACGACCTAGTGCGCTAGGGCCGCCGTAAGACGGCGCTAGGTGCACCCCAATCGCCCACAACCCGGCACACCATGTATGCTGCAATTTTGCATCATTTGGGTCATATTATAATATTATTCATCATGTGCTATAGGACGTGTTTAGGACGTGTTGAATTGCGTTAAACTGGCACAGCATATATGCTCTCACAAATCGCGCACACCCGCCCAAAAAGGTCGGCCGCGGCCGAAGGCCGCATCATCCCTATGTCTGCATCCCATTCCTTTCACCATTTTTGCAAACTTGAACTCATCAAACGAGAGAAATTCAAACAATAATTGAATGATTGTGAAATTATACAAATCATTTTAATGTGATTTCTTGCTTTGCTTGCGTTTACTTTGCTTGCGCTTGCTTTGCTTGCGTTTACTTTGCTTGCGCTTGCTTTGCTTGCGTTTACTTTGCTTGCGCTTGCTTTGCTTGCGTTTACTTTGCTTGCGTTTGCTTTGCTTGCGCTTGCCTCCACGCCACTGACCACCATCAGTCTTGCTATTCTCTTCCCACATTTGGGCAATTTGCGCATCATCCGCAGGCTGAAATTCTGCTGTAACATAATTTGGATTAGTTATGGATCTGTACATGATTTTATCTCCCACGGTAAACTGCTTAAATAGTGGACTAAGTGGCCTTGGTGCGGGTTCGGTGGGAAACAAACGTTCATTTCTTGCACGGGGGTCTAAAATATTTACATACTCTACCCATTTTTCCCAACTATTGTGCCTTTTTTCTTCCCTCCATCCAGCTGGTAGTTCACGTTTAGGTTCAGGGTCACGTTCAGGTTGTGGAAACACCGTTTGAAGCTTACCCGTGCCTGGATGAAAATAATTTGGTTGGGCACCATTCATTATAATTTCCCATCCAGGTGGAAGAGATGCAGGCGCCGGAACAGCTGATGCGGTGCTGGTTCTACCAAACAGTCCTTTCAACATTTTGTTGGATTATATTATATGATAATAAAATAATATGAATATCTCTCAAACTTACAAATAAAAAACCCAAAAAAAGTCAACATGTCTGCTGTTTTGTACACATGTTGCATCAATAACCCAGACTTTTCACAAACTTGAACTCCTTAAACGAGCAAAGGCACGTCTCGTGCCGAGCCGTTGTGAGAAATTGAATAAATTGTGTATATCCAAAAATTAATTTAAATGGTTGTAATGTAATTAAATTATAATAAGTATTCAAAAAAATGGCAGACGCAACCGGATCTAACTACTACAAGCGCTCGTTGACAGAGTATGAGGTTGAAGCGTGCAAGCGGGACGCCGCCAAGCGCGCACAAGGGTGTAACGAGTGCTCGCTGACGGAGGACGAGGTGGAAGCGTGCAAGCGGGATGTGGCGGACGCACATATCTTTACCGCTGCCACCGCAATGGCCGCCAAAAACGAACGCCGCGCTGCAATGGACGCAGAAATACCCGCATTAGAAGCAGAGATAGCCGCAGCCAAAACCAATCGCAACGATTCTCTCGCAACCAAGGATGCAGAAATAACCGCATTAATGGTAGAAATCGCCGAAGCCAAATCCAACCGTATCAATAAGCTCGCTGCAATGGACGCAGAAATAACCGCATTAGAATCAGAACTTGCCGCCCATCGGGCATGATTGTGGATGAATCACAACCCTTCCCAACACTTTTTGCAAACTTGAACTCATTAAACGAGAGAAATTCAAGAATAATTCATTACATATGAAATAATATGAATATCTCTCAAACTTACAAATAAAAAAACCCAAAAAGGTCCAACATGTCTACAAAACAACAGACATGTTGCATCATTACTCGCACTTTTTATAAACTTGAATTCATCAAACGAGAGAAATTCATACATAATATTTACAAAATCATGCAAATGTTATAGGGTTAATGCATTTTAACGCATTCTTCTTGTTTTTCGCATTTTTATGTAACAAATATTATAGTTTTGTGCATCCGAAGTTCAATTCCTGTTAATTTTTCGGGTTTTTCTTGTTTTCCTTCTAGGTTTGTTGGCTATTCGCAACATCTGCAATTCATACACTGTGGCAGGTATACCACTTTGGCAATGATTTGATGAGATTATTTTCCCATACTTGAACATCACGTGATGCGTTGCAGTGCTTTGTAATAAACGTCTCGTGCCAACGAGTTCAAATGCTCTGTAACCCGATTTGATAGCGCTCCAAATGTCAAACAAAGGCACCACGCCTGCAAGTTGAGTACCCATGCCATGTATGGAAAAATATGGTTCATTTTTAATCACTCGTTCCATATCGGATTGGTTGACGTCTAGGTCCACTACAATGGGACATTCGTATTGAATGTAATTTTTGTTATTTGCGACGCGTACAATATCATGAATTGACACGACATAGTAAGTTCGATTCACTTTCAAGGCAATCGCATCAGGGTCTTCTTCCAATGCTTCCAACACAATTCTATCCTGCAGTTCCATCATATCATGGTATTCGTATTTGTATGTGTCCGACTGGTACAACATATTATCACTTATGGGAAAAATCTTGGGAGGTCTTGCAAGTGTGGCATTGTATTCCGCATTGTCTGCCAATTCACCCGTATTGAGGTTAAAAAGTGGATTTTGCTGATTCTCCTTCCATAAACCTTCATATATGACGTCTCCACTGGCAGCTGTCATTTTACCGTCTCCGTGTATATTATCATTCCACCAATCGCCTTCATAAACGCGTCCGTCTGCATATGTCATTTTGCCGTCTCCATGCTTCAAACCATAATACCATGGGCCTTCATATACGTCGTCATTGGCGTATTTCATACTGCCGTGCTCATGCATATAATTAGCATACCACATACCTTCATATACGTTACCATTAATAAATGTGCATTTGCCACGTCCATTTGCCAAACCATCTTCGTTCAATTCCCCTTCGTACAGACCTACTCCATGTATGCCATGATTTATCCAATTGCCAAATTGCACATCCCCATTGGCAAATGTATATCTTCCATTTGGATCATACATGTGATCATTTCGCCAATTGCCTTCATACACGTCTCCGTTGGCGTATCTCATAATGCCGGGTCCAGTGCTTCTATCATTGGCCCATTGGCCATTATATTCACGCCCATCGGCGAATTGCATAATCCCGAGTCCATGAAATTCACTATCCAACCAATTGCCATTATATTCACCCCCATCGGGGTATCTCATAATGCCGTGTCCATTACATGCACTATTTGACCATTCACCGTCATATACACGCCCAGATGCATGTGTCATTACACCGCGTCCGCTCATTTCATTATTAACCCATTCGCCATCGTAAACATCTCCACTTGCGAATGTCATTACACCGTGACCACTCGGCATGTCATTAACCCATTCACCTTTATAAACAGCTCCGTCTTCGTATGTCAATGTTCCTTGTCCATGTGGCACGCCATTTTCAAAGTGCCCCTCATATTCACCAACTCCTGAGTAAACGGCCCGGCCCATTCCGGTTTCATCATATTCGCCAATCGGGTTTCCGTCATTATCTTTAACAAGTGCACCGCCACGTTGAACCCGACGCGTTTTTCCATGTCGTTTTGATTTGAACGGGGTTCTACCCTTTTTGGTGTTGTGTCTCATTGATGTATTAAAATATTGAAATATAAAAAAAACATTGTTTTATTGTCTTATTGCGCACATTTATCATATTTTTTTTTGAGGAGTTCAGGCATCCCCCTCAGGATCCAAGCACTGACCCAGCTGCAGCATCTTCTGCTTCCGCGCGTAGTTGCTCTTGAAGTACTGCAGGCACGGGTCCGGCGCGTCATACGCCAGGTAGTACTTGCTGCGGGCGCCAATCACGCGGCGGCCCTCCTCCAACGCGTCAATGTTGACCACCTCGGCAGACGTCTTCTCTTTCACACGCACCGAGCTCTGCCCCACCTCCTCCGCCTTGGACGCCATCTCAATGTCCTCGTTGAAATACGCTTGATAGTCGGACACGATATCATCAACTGCACGTTGCGCCGCCTTCTTTGCTTTATCCAACGCGTCTATCTGCGCCAGCTCCTTGCGATACGCCGTGATCAGAATCTTCTGCATGGTGCTGCGCTGCACGGCTTCGTCGCTCTTGGCCTGCGCCAACTCCACGAGCCAGTCCAGCAACATGAACACGAACGCCACGTTTTCGCGGTCAAACCCCGACACGAACGCCAAGTGCTTGCCGCCCTTGATCTTATTTAATTCAAAGCGCTTCTTGTTGCAAATGTTGCCGTTGGCCAGCATGATGCCGCCGATTGCATTGGTCTCCTTGCGCAACACGTCGCGCTCAAAATCGGCGGTGTTTGCCACCGGATTGGTGGGCAGATTGTTCTTCGTGTCCAGCAACACCACGAGTTCCAGCTCCTTGTGGCGGAAATGGAAATCCGTCTTCTCGCTCAGCACGGAACCCACGTGCGTGATGGACCATACCGAATTCATATGCTTGTCGTTGTAGTCCAGCAGCCTCGGGTACAGCTCCTCCTCGTAGTTCTTGCCCTTGGACTTGTCCTCGTACATGCTGAAATACCAGTCGTTCTTCGCCTTCAATTCGGCCATCAGCTTCTCCAGGTCGGCTACGCGCGATGCGCTTGCGCGGTCCACCTCGGCGTTGATGCCCTGGATCAACCTGTCGCAACGGGCACGCTCCGCCTCACACTCGCGGCGGCGCTCCTCGCACTCGCGCCGGTAATCTTCCACCCTGCGCTCGGCTTTCTGGAACTCCTCCTCGCGCACCTCGTGCAGGCGCTCCTTCATGCGGTCCACCTCCTCTCTCATTTTCACCATCTCAAAATCGTCCGACAACGACGGCGCCTTGTGCTGCGTCCAGAAGTCGCGGCCGTTCTCGTGCAGGAAAACGCCCAGACGCAGGATGTGCACGCGCTCGTCGGGACCGTACCTGCTCAAATCCACTTCAATGTCCAAATCCAAATCGGCTTCTTCTTGATTACTCATTCTCAATAAACAATGTGCTTGCTTTTGCGTTTATTGATAATGCTGCTTAAAAGCAATTCAATTTTTTTTATTTTATCTCTCGTAAAAAAGGTTCATTCATTCTTTTTTTGCGTTACCTTTTTCGCGTTTTTTCTCTTGTTTATTTTACGTAACGTTCGTCTGCGGCGGGACGTGCGACGAGAGCCTCCTTTTGCTTTGGCTTCTTCACCTTTCTCAGCACCAGCACCAGCACCAGCACCAGCACCAAGCGCGGCCATATTCACCTTGTTGTCACTCGGGTCAGGATCAGGGACTGCATCATTTGCATCAACCTTGTTTGATTCTTTAACAATATAATCGTATGCAATGCCATCCTGATAAACGTACCCTATGAATGTATATAATTTTGTCTTCGTTTCATTTTTATTAGGATTTTTATTAGGCTTTATTTTGTAACCGGGATTTTTCATGCCATACGTCCGAAATGCACCCAAAAATGTCATGTCAAGGTATTCTGCATGCGGAAACCCTTGACACAATCTATTATTCGCTTTAATCATCACCTTTGTGGGCATGGATTGGTTGGTTTCAATTCTATATTTTTTTTTGTCTGTACTTTCCCAAATCGCACCACCCCGTTGGGTCGTATTACGACCCCCCCCTTGTGATTTTACAAAAAAAATTTCCAAACTGCCGAGTTGATATGCGCGCCCTGTTTTTTTCTCCGGCCAAAGCTCTCCTTTCAATGGCTGGTACCCCGGATGCGAAAACCCAACCGGAATGCTTGGAATTGCATCAATTATAGTTATTGCATGTGATACCACTCTATCCAATGTCAAAAACCCGGATTCAAGGTGCTTATTGAACGCGTTGCGTGCGGTGTCCGACAGCAACGTTGGAGCTCCGAATGTGATCAAATGCGCAGATTCAATGTTTGGAAAAATCTGGGTGTGGCATTCTGCAACAATGAACGCAAACAATGAAGCGTACGCGCCCCCCAATGAATGTCCGGTGATGAACAACCTGCATTTAGTGTTTGCCCTTTTATTTATTTCGTCCTTCAGTATGTCCCAACTTTTCATCATTTTTTCTACAAATAAGCCAGTGACTTTTCCGACTGGGTTAAATTTTGCTTCGGGCGGCATTAAATCTGCCAATTCTAATGCATGAAACTGCGAATAAAAATCATGCTTGAAGTTTTTCATTGTGCTGGAACCCTTGAAACAAAGGACTATATCGGTATATTTAAAAAAATTATTTTTTACCATGAGCTGATTTCCATTCAAAAGGATAAATGTTACATCACTCGGAGATGCCACGTATGTCAATGTTGGATTGGATTTTTTTTCGCATGGTGGCTCTACATACGATTTCATTGGACGCCCATTGTGTTTGGCCGGATCAGCCGGCACTGTGCGTTCAGATGAATACGCCTTATCCTTTACCGTAATTTCGTCATTTACTGCATTGTTGTCATGACGACCAAACTTTTCACCCAGCACAACCTCTCGTATTATGCTTAAATCACAATACACGAGTCGGGAAAGTTGGGCCATTATTTTTAACACATGCACGTATTTGTCAAACATATCCTTGCCGATTTGCGTTTTCAAAATCATTCTTCCTTTTTTTAGCTCCATTTGTAAACTTCTATTTATGCCGAACACTTTGGGTCGGATTGTATAATCATTAATTCCTGGTGTTGATGCTGATGTTTCTGATGCTGCTGGTACTAGTGCTGATGTTTCTGATGCTGGTTCTGATGTTTCTGATGCTGGTTCTGATGATGATGCTTTTGGTTCTGATGCTGGTGCTGATGCTTCTGGTGCTGATTCTGATGTTTCTGGTGCTTCTGATGCTGATGCTGATGTTTCTGGTGCTTCTGATGATGCTTTTGGTTCTGATGCTGATGCTGATGTTTCTGATGCTTCTGATTTTACTGATGCTGGTTCTGATGCTGCTGGTACTAGTGCTGATTTTACTTCTGATAGTAATGTTTCTGATCCTGTTCCTGTTTCTGATCCTGTTCCTGTTTCTGATCCTGTTCCTGAAAAAAGATTCCCCATTTGTATGTAAAATGATATTTTTATTTTCGTTGACTCATCTCTCGTTTCAGCCGTTCTAAATACAAAATGGCGTCCATGAGTTCCTCCTGCATGTGTTGCGCCCACTGCAGCGGGGACAAGTCCGTGCGGTCCAGCGTGGTGCCGTATTTCAACTGCCCCGCGCGACTGCGCTCCTGGAACGAAGCGACCACCGATGCAACGACGGTGTCTTCTTGGGCTTGGGTTCCTTGGTTTGTTTGGGTTCCTTGGTTTGTTTGGGTTTCAGTGAATTGCGACATTCTGATTCTGATTCTGATTCTGTTTTGTATATACAATATGTAACAATCACTATTTAAGCCATTCAATTTTTAAAATATTTGCATTATGTATATATAGCTCGTGTGAAAATGGAGTGGTTACGCAGTTGGTTTTATAAACCCACGCCCAATCCCGTTGATGGTCGGCCCACGCCCCGTCAATTGGCCAAAATTCAAAAGAGTTCTGCGGTTAAAACCAAACGCCGCAGAACGTTTGCAGTGGATAATCCGTCCGTGGTTGAATTAACCGAGCGAATCAACGAATACCGCAAAAAAAACCCGTACGGTGTTTGCGGGGTGTGCAATAAAAACACGCACGCCACGGAAGACCACGACGCGGTCATGAAGCTCGTACGGCAAAAAGCGCAGTCCAAGCGCAAGCGCACCATTGCTGCCGTGGGAATGAAGAAACGGCGCGGCAACAAATGGACCGTGAAACGCCGGCCTCCGCCCAAGCGCAAGCCCATTGAAATTTCACCGTTCACTTGTTTGGATGAGACAATGCGTTCGCGATACCAATTCAACGATGCCGAGTTTGAAGAAGCGTGGACGCTTGTCACGCGCTGCATAAATGAAGCGCTTTATCCGGAATTGTTCTATGCAGTTTTAAACGGACAATACATAAGGGAAGAACACGGGACGTACCGCAGGTATCGCGATGACTGGGAGGCTTGCTGCCCGGTCGTAGTGAAGCAAATTGCACGCGACATGGCGCAAGAATTCCTGGATAACGGCATCATCACGTATCAAGTCTTTTCAAAAGGCCCCGTGTACCTGTATTGCGCCATCTGCTATGCAGTGGTTCGGATTTATTTGGACCAGCTGGAATGGGAGGACGTGCACCGGGCAACCCAATTTCACGACTGCATGTTTGATGCAGGCATGGACGTGTCCCGCATTGGCGAACGCTTGGTGAATGCGATTATATCCGACGAGATCATTTGCGACAGAATGCAACTCGGCGAATATAATCGTCGGATTTTGATTGCAGCGGGGTTCGTAGGCGAAGGCGAAGGCGAAGGCGAAGGCGAAGGCGAAGGCGAAGGCGAAGGCGAAGAATAATGTTAAATAAAACTAAAACTAATAATAAAAATAATAAAAAATTGAACCGTTTCGGATGCTGTTTTTTATTATTCATGACAAATGTACACCACGCACATTATTCGGTCTTGGCACGCGTACCAGAGCGTGCACCCCAGCGTTATGCACACGATTGAAGACTACAACCGAACATGCAAAGAAGACGCCCAATTGTGGGGCGACCACGTCATGGTGCTGCGCGACAATGTGACCAAGGTCAAGGGATTTTATTGGTACGGGAACGGGTTCCCCGCGCAAAACTGCGTGGACACGGAGGGCTATGTGGACGTGCGCACCGGGAAGCACTACGACCTGCAGGGAGACAACTCGTTTTTCAAAGCCATGCACAAGTGATCCGAGAGATATTCATGTCAAAAATAATAGGGACATGAATGTATACACACACACACACACATTCAATATTCAATGGGAATATTTAGTTTTTTTCGTGGTTCTGAACCAGGCTGGGTGTCATCCAAGGACATTAAGGTGGGAAAGGACTACAAGTATTTGGCCGAATATGCAGACCGACGGCGCAAAGGGATCACGAATTGCCGCACGTTGAAGCGGAAGGTGGCATCCAAGGCATCCAATAAAAAAAAGCACGATTACGACTTGATGTTTGATGCGGGCAATGACGTGCGCGCATTGTTTTTTGTTCGCACCGACAAACCCATCTTCAAGAGTTGCAAGCGGCGGCGAAAGTGACGGGCGTGTCAAGGCTTCTTCCACACGTAGATGTGCTCCTTGTACTGCACGTCGGGGTGGTTCGGGTTGCCCTTGGCGAAGCGCGGCTGCAGGAACAAGCGGTGCTTGGCGTGCAACTTCGGGGGCAGGATGCCGGCGGCCCGGATTTCGTCGTGCATGTCGTCCGGGATGTTGAGCGCGTAGGTGCCGCCGCGCGCCAAGTTTGAGTACGTGTTGCGAACCACCGGGAACAGGAAGCGCGCGTTGAAGTCGGCGCGATCGGCGTAGTCCGGCATGTGCGCGTAGCCCTCTATGGGTCGCACCGTCTTGAAATAGGGCGGCGACGTGAGCACCATGTCGTACTTGAACCGGGAGAAGTCGGTGGCGGCGGCGTCCTGGAAGCGCATGGTGACGTTGTCCTGCAGGGAGGGGTCCAGTTCTTTGGCCATGCGCTCGTAAGCGGGGCGCAGGTCCACGTTCGTGTCTATGCCGATATACGGGATGCCGAGGGCCATGGCGCCCAGGCAGCGGCCGCCCCAGCCCGCCGAGAAGTCCAGGACGGCCGTGCGCGGCTTGTAAGTGCAATACAGCCACTTGGCGACCAAGGGCTTGAAGCCGTGAATGGCGCCGTAATACAGCCGGAACACCGCGTAGCGCGCCTTTTCCGGGGTTTTGCCCTGCGCCAGGTTGAACTTGTAGAAGCTGTGCTCCGACTCGTTGCGCTTCCAGTCGGTTTTGATCCAGTCGTAGTACGAAATGTGGCGCTTGGTCTTCGCAGCCAGACGGTGCCTGAAAAAGTAGTGGTCCATTGCGGCGTTACCCATCTTGGCGGCTTGGTTGATGTCGGCGCAGGGGACGGCTTTCAGCGCTGCGAAATCGGCGCGGGCCTGTGCCAATGAAATGTCCTTGATTGCGGCTGCAACGGCCTTGCGGGTTCTGTTGTTGCGGTTGTTGTTGTTGTTGCGGTTGTTGTTGTGGTTGTGGTTGCGGTTGCGGTTGCGGTGGGCGGTCCGTTTTGTTTTACGCGGCATGATATCACATTATATCATGTTACGATTATAAATTTGAAATTTAGCGGTGGCAGCGCCGAGTTTTGCGCTGGTTGGTGCTATGGCTCGTGCTGGTGCGCTTATTGCTTCGCTTATTGCTTCGCTTATGCATGAGCCGCCGGATTTCGGGCGCTCGGTACGCAATCATGTCCAAGAAGTTGCGGAAGTACTCGCGGAACGCGCCGCGCTCGCGCTTCAAATCCGCCAGCGTGAACCAGCGCACGTGCGACTTTTCAAAGTAGCCGTTTTCCGGGTGCGCCGCGATGGACCGCAGGTTGGCGGTTTCCTTGATGAAGCGGTAATTGTTATTGAAGTAGAACGGCAGGCGCTCGTCGTAGTCCACGCGCATTAAATACGTTACGCGGGTGTCGTACGTGAGTTTTAGCAGCCGGTTTTTTAAGAGCAACGCCCTAAAATCGCGCTTGTTGCCGTAAAAGCCGTTCAGCTCCTCGGCGCCCTCGCGCACGCAGGTGTCCATCTCGGACTCGCCCGGCTTGGCCGAACCGCCGAAATCGCCCCAGTCCTGGTTTTTTGACGCGTCTTTAATGACGTCGTTCTCCTGGCCGAACAGGAAATGCAGCTCGCCGTTGTGCAACGCCACCGGAATCACGCCGCCGCCTCCCATGTTTTATTTAGTGGTGTATATGTGCGATGATATAATACACGCACACAAAAAACAATATAAAAATATTTTCTTAAGCCATGTCATAACCCCCTTTGAACCCCTCACAACCACCTCTTTGCTAATCCAATGCAAACCATCAGCTTTCCTAACCCCAATCCCCGCACCTCCCCCGCCGGGTTCTCCGGCTCGTTCAACGCCAACAACCACGGCTACAGCGGCAGCGGTCGCGTGACCGTCGGCAACGAAAACCGTAACCTGTTTATTCAGGGCCAAGTCGGCGGCGGCTGGTCCGGTCGCCCCAGCTTCGGCGGCATGGTCGGCGGCCAAATCCGGTTTTAGGATGATGCATGTTTTTTTTTGTTTTTTTTTTACCATTTCTCTCAAAAATTGACTGCTTGAAATCCACTCAATTGCACCACAGCGACAACGACAATGACAATGACCGTGACAGCCGACCGGGCAACCGCCTTCACCGTGTGCGTCACGCGGTACAACAATCAAACGTGGGCCGAGCGAACCGCGTGGCTTGCCGCGAACCCCGACTACGCCTGCATTTACAAGGCGCCGGTCGCCATCAAGCCCAACATTCCGTACGAAGCGCCGTTGTTCGTTCTGGAAATGAACAACGACACCAACCAAATCATGGGCGTGGGTTATGTTATCAATGAAATCCGCGCCGATCGCAGCTACCGCGTGTACGGCGATCAGAATTACAACCGATACACGTACCTGGGACGCCAGCGCGTGGACCGGGCCGCCATGATGCGGACAAAGGCAAGTGCCGCCGTCATTGAAACTCTGGAGCGCCTGCTGTTTTACGGCGCCCGGCACGCCAAACGCGGCCAAGGCATCCACGAGCTGCCCGCCCACATTCGCAACTACCCCGACGCGCTTGCGACGCTGCTGGGGTTCATTTCCCGCCTGTTCACTGCACTTTAATAATACACCTGTAAAATAATAAACAAATGCGAATGTATTATATCACGACTCGTTGGATTCAATGACAACCCCTGCCAAAAAATCGGCGTTCAAGGACATTGATTTGGACATCACGCATTATGACACGGATGAGCTGCTTGCCATGCTGAATCTGAGCGCCGACCCGACCGAGGACGACATCGTGCTCGCAACGAACCGCCTGATTGTAAAGGCCAATGCAGACCGGCTGCCCAAGGTGGCCGCTTTTTTTCAGGATGCCCAAGACGCGCTGCTGAACGAGCTGGGTGACGAGGGCGAAGAGGGCGACGAGGGCGACGAGGGTGACGAGGGTGACGAGGGCGACGAGGGTGACGATCAACAAGACCAGCTGGACCAATGGCGGCGCAACCAATACTTGAAACAAACCGACAAAGCGCAAGCCGACAAGTCCACCGATCGCAAAAACAAGATTCAAGTGCTACAGGGGAATGCACACATGCCTGCCAAACGAGAGAAACTCGGCATAAACGAGACCTATGTGGTGCCCGTGACGCAAGGCAGCCTGAACCCGAACCTGAAAAACACCGTGACGCGCTTGGTGAACATTGACAGCCAGTACCGCCAAATTATCACACCGAATAGCGAAGACCCGCTCGGTCCCGCGTCGCCGACCAACTTCACGCTGGACTTGACCGAGAATTTGACCAACGTGCTGTCCATCAAGCTGAACACCGTTCAGATTCCGTACACGTGGTACGGGATTGACGTGAGTTCGGGCACCAACGTGCTGTTCTATAAACTGGCGACGGCCAGCGCGTACACGCCGTTTGTGGTGCCGCCTGGAAACTACACGCCGTCGCAGCTGCAGGCGTACATGGCCGGCGTGGCGCCGTTCAACGGAACGACGTTTCAAATCGCTTACAGCATAAACAGCGGCAAAATGACCATCACGAATACGACCGCGGCCGCGTACGACCTGCTGTTTTTTGATCCCACCTACAAAGTGTCGGTGACGCCTTCGCTGATCACGACCGACATAACCAACGCCATTGCCGCGTCCAAGGTGAACTCTAATTTGGGCTGGCTGATGGGGTTCCGCGGGAGCAACCTGGTGCCGCCCGTGCCCAACCAGCTGGCGTACCGGCTGCAACCCGCGGCGGCGGCTCCGGCCAACGCGATCACCACGGAAGCGGTGGCCGACACGTACGGCCCCAAGTACCTGATCCTCGTGCTGGACGACTACAATCAAAACCACCTGAACAAGGGGCTGGTCAACATTTCCACCACCGACGCGCGGCTGAGCCTGCCGTCTTATTTCAACCCGGGCCTTGCGTGCAACTGCGACGCGTCGGGCAACCCCACGTACGTGCAGTCCGCCCCGCGGCAGCTCACGCAGGCGCAGCTGTACACCATCAACGCCATCAACCAAAACCGCAGCGCCACCACCGTGGACCGGAACCCGGGACCCGCCACCACCGACGTGCTGGCGCTCATACCCGTGAAAACGTACTCCATGATAACGGGTCAACCCTACATTGAGTTCGGCTCCTCGCTGCAAACCAATGAGCGCGTGTACTTCGGGCCCGTCAACATTGAGCGCATGAAGGTGCAGCTCATGGACGACAAGGGCAACATCCTGAACATGCACGGCGTGGACTGGAGCTTCACCATCACGTCCACGCACCTGTACGAGTACTAGTCAGAAAACCTACGGTTTCCAAGGCACGTCCGAACCTTTCCCTATCAGAAAACCTACGGTTTTCCAAGGCACGTCCGAACCTTTCCCTATCAGAAAACCTACGGTTTTCCGAACCTTTCCACTATCAGAAAACCTACGGTTTCCAAGGCACGTCCGAACCTTTCCCTATCAGAAAACCTACGGTTTCCAAGGCACGTCCGAACCTTTCCCTATCAGAAAACCTACGGTTTTCCGAACCCCTTGAAACGAGTTGCTGAATGGGGGGGGGTTTGAGGGGGGACGCATGTCCCCCATATTATAATATTCATGACTATTATAACCCCCTTTGACCCCCACACACCCGCCCTATTAATAAAATGGACTTTAGTGCTGCTTCTGTTGATGCCCCCGAGCAAAAGAACTTCCTCAAGAAGAAGGTTCTTCCCGCCGTCAAAAAGATTTTTCCTGTAGTTGAGCGCGTTCTTCCCGTCGCCGCCACGTTTGTGCCCGCGCTTGGCCCCGCTGCCGCCGTTGTCGGCGCCATCGGCTCCCTGCGCCGGTAAACAATGTAACCTTGTTTTTATTACTGCATTCAAATTGCAATAATGAAAAAAAATATTGTGTCATTTTATAACCCCCATTTGCAATCAAACAAGTCATATGCCAATCTATCATGTGCCGCCAGGTGTAGAATTGTTTCCAGCTAAACCAAACTCAAACCGACCACACTATAGGTTTAACCGTGGAAACACTGCTTTGTTTCAACACCCGGATGGTTTCGTTAATCCTAATGCATTTCCTTACACGGCTCTAGTAAATAGAAACATGTTAAAACTATTTGAACATATCGACCCCAAATCTGAACTGCCACGCAGTTATACCGTTCCCCCGGGAATAGAGATGAGTTCTGCCGAGGGTTTTACACGTTTTTCTAAAAGGGGAGATGCAAATTGGGGTCTTGTAATAAATAAAACAAACCTTGACCGTGTTAAAAAAGATTACAAGCAGTATACAGCACACGGTTCAAGATTAACAGAGAGAACATTTTACGACAAGAATAATCTAACTTTTAGTGATGCACCAGAGTGGATCGCTAACGCCACACGTGTATTAAACACCATGAAGGGAATACATAAAGGAGGTGCAAATAAGTCAAGGAAGTCAGGGACAAGGAAGACAAGGAAGTCAGGGAAGTCAAGGAAGGCAAGGCATTGATGCGCCATCCGCTCTTTAAGCCCTTCGGCCCATTTATATTATAACCGCGCGCGTTTTTCCCAAAAGTGTTTCGTCGTTGTCCGATTTTGGACATTTTTTTGTCCATTTTTCTCAGAATTTCGTACTCTTTTGCAACATTATTTCGAGAAAATAACAAAAATAATTCCGAGGCATGTTTTGAAAAAAGGAGAGCATTTATGGTGTCAGAGTTGATGGCCCTCCAAAAAGTGAAAAAATGGGCCGAAAAAAAAACAGGCGGGGGAAGCGCGCCGGGATGCATCCGGGGTCCGGGGGCTACTAACCGGCTACTAACTGCTACTAACGATTTGTCAAGTGTTTCGGGTGCAAAACGGGCACATCATATATGCAGCGGCCCGTGCCGGACGCGTGAAATGGTGGGCGCTAGATACGGGGTCGGGATACTAACGGAATACTAACATTTTTGGCAAATTACTAACATTTTACTAACATTTTGGGCAAATTGCTAATTCGGCTACTAACGATTTTGGCAAGTGGACAAATGTTTTTATATCCAATGAATATAAAAACAATTAAGATTTATAATAAAATTGGCACGGTATATCATCATAGTTTTTAAATGCAACCATATCGGTGTGATTTGTGCAACCTATCATTTTCTTATCGCAGCCATTATGACCGGCATTTGGCTTCGGTTGCGCACAAAAAATTGGAAACGGCGGTGGATGTCATTGAGGTCAAGAATCGGTGCGAGTGCGGCAAGCGCTACAAGTTCGCGTCCAGCCTGAGCTTTCACCGGAAGACGTGCGCCAAGGCGCAGGCACAGGCGCAGCAATCACAGATGCAGCTGGTAATACATGACACGGATAGTGCCGCGACTGTCGCTGTGGCTGGTGCTGTCGCTGGTGCTGTCGCTGGTGCTGTCGCTAGTCCCGCGTCCGAGCTGTCGGAGTTCAAGGACATGGTGATGACGATGCTGCAGGACAACCGCAACGCGTGCACGGCGTACTGCGCGGTGGTGGACAACATGTCGTCCATCATCAAGGACATGATTCCGCGGCTGGGCAACGGCAACGTGATCACGAGCACCAACACGAACCACAACACGCAGTTCAACCTGAACATGTTTTTGAACGAGGACTGCAAGGACGCCATCCGGCTGAGCGACTTCGTGAAGACGCTGAACATCACGCTGCAGGACCTGGAGTACACGAAGACGAAGGGCATTGTGGAGGGCGTGGGCTCCATTATTGCGAACAACCTGCGCGGCATGGACATCCACAAGCGGCCGATTCACTGCACGGACGCCAAGCGCGAGACCATGTACGTGAAGGGGGACGAGTGGATCAAGGACGAGGGGCACGCGCACCTGCGCCACTTCATTTACCTGACGTCGTGCTACCAGACGCGGATCATCCAGGACTGGATGAACGCGCACCCGGGGTGGGAGGCCAAGGACGCCATGCACACGGAGTACCAGAACATTTGCAAGGAGCTGTACAAGAACATTGAACACGACGACAGCGCGCACAAGAAAATTATCAAGACGTTCATCAAAGACGTGGTGCAGCTGGACAAGCAGTCGCTGATTGCTTGAATTTTGGGTGTTATTGCATAATTTTTTTTTTACCTAACGAAACGATGCCGGAATATTACTATTTGTGAGAGGAGAACTTCTTCTAAAATCAACCGGTGGTTTGGGCGTGACCAATGCAACATTCCATCCAGAAATGTCTTGGTTAAATACAACGGCATTATCAAACATATATGACATGTTTGTTACGTTTGCCGTGTTCCATGCTCCAATCGGTTGATTGAAATTATCCGTGTAAGAAATCATACGATACATACTACTAACTTTTGACGTATTCCATGATCCGATCGGTTGATTGAAACTAACGGCGTAAAACAACATATCATCCATTCTTAAAACATTTGACGTGTCCCATAAACCGATGGATTGGTTGAAGTAGGTTTGATTGAACATGGCCTCCATGTTAGTTACTTTTGATGTATTCCACAATCCAATCGGTTGGTTGAAAAGTGTTGCCTCTTTAAACATGGCGCGCATGTTCGTTACATTTGATGTGTCCCATGCAGCAATCGGGTGGTTGAATGATCCCATATTCGCATTTGCATAGATCATCAGTTCACTTGTGTCCGTCAATAGCGTCGTAACAATATTGTTGAATGGCACGGCGGGTTGCCCTTGGCCGGGGGGGTGGAACGTATATGGAACAAAATCACCTTGTGTGAATTGAACACCAGCCGATCCCTGACCTCTTGCATAAGCAGTAATTGCGTTCTTCATTCCATCTTTTACAATTGCAAACCATTCTAGTCCCGTTCCTCTCGGATTTGCTTGAACAAATATTGCCGCATTCGCGGGAACGTTTGCTGGGTTGCCATTGTATTTTACCGTTACGCGATTTACAGAATCTACTATAATCACTGGATTCACTGTAAGAGAACTAATGGTCAAATTCAACGCGGATGACACAGTGCCAATAAAAGTTCCATATATATCTAATGTAGTTGTGGATTTAGAGACAATTGTGAACGTCAGGTTCAGAGAACGAATGGTTGAACTAAGTTGCACCGAATTTGGTAATTGTATACTATCAGAAAAAACAAAGGTTGATCCAAGTTGCACCGAGTTATAAAACGTGCTATTTTTTAAATTATCATTGCTGGTTAATTGAAAATTACCATTTGTGGTTGCTCCGCTTGTTGTTAGAGTATACCCCAATGACGCATATGTGGTTGGTCCTGTTGTAAGAATCGGTGGGAGCGTGGGCGTAGGAGTGGGTGTAGGTGTAGGTGTAGGTGTAGGTGTGGGCGTAGGCGTGGGTGTAGGCGCTTCTGCGTAAATGCCGCTGATTTCGGCAGCCGAAAGCACCTTGTTGTAAAACCGGAAGTCGTCTATAAGGGTCCAGGGGTTTAGACAAAATTGGCCAGGGGAATCGCCGCCTGCTCCGATGCGCAAGGGTTTGTCAGTGTTATTTGCATACGTTCGCACGATGGTTTTTTTGATAGTACCGTTTACGTACACCTCGCACCTGCTTTCGGATTTGTTAAACACGAATGCAAGATGGACCCAGGTATTCGCATTTCCGAAGTCAGGATATATGTCATCAAGTGCGTTGTAACTCCACGTGGGCCCACCACTGCCTGTTAGAATATCTATGTTATTGGTAGGACTTATGTGAATCAACCAGCCGGTTAATGAGTTGCTATTGTTGCCATTTCGGCATGTTGCTATTGATTGGGCGACTCCGGAATTGCTCGGCATCGGTTTTATCCACAACATAACTGTGAAATTATCCGGTGAAAACCGGCCGTCATTTGCAATATCATACCAACTAGCCCCAGAGAATCTAGCCGCCCAGGAACCTAATTTAGACTCATTGGTGTAATCGCCACCGGTTTTGGTCAGGTGGTTGCCTTTTCCGGAGCTGTCGTTTGGATTGGTTTCAAAATTGTATGACGCAATCAGGAAAGCGGACAAGGGTAGTAGTGTAGGCGTGGGTGTAGGCGTGGGTGTAGGCGTTAGCGTTGGGTTGGGAGTGGGCGTTGGCGTTGGGGTTGGTGTGGGCGTTGGCGTTGGGGTTGGTGTGGGTGTTGGGGTGGGCGTGAGCGTTGGTGTTGGGGTTGGCGTGGGTGTTGGGTTGGGAGTGGGCGTTGGCGTGGGTGTTGGGTTGGGAGTGGGCATTGGCGTGGGTGTTGGGTTGGGTGTTGGCGTTGGGGATTGAATAACTACAATACATTGTTGAGCGTTTGCAAACACAAATGTGCTTTGGGCTAGAACAACAGGGTATGTGACCAAAACATCTGGTATAACTGTTGAAGTACCAGTTGTCGTCCATTTTTGGTAATTATTACTATTACTTTGATCTTGTAAAGTGATATAACTTCCAATACTCAAATCAGATGGAATAGCATTGCTATTAATATCAACCGCTCTGAACGCAAGTGCATTAGGAGTTACACCTTGTCCACCTGTATTATTCCATGTAAAGCAACCAAATGCTGGTGATCCTCCATAAATTGTACTTACGTTGTAATTATAAGAAATTGTGGGTGTTGGCGTGGGTGTTGGCGTGGGTGTTGGCGTGGGTGTTGGCGTGGGTGTGGGCGTGGGTGTTGGCGTGGGTGTTGGTGTGGGTGTGGGGGGGGGGGTGGGGGGGGGGGGTGGGGTGG